>Ga0172371_10000221_pt1 | contig 83639 bp, 74 predicted proteins | sample Lak12m_FD_114543 | JGI IMG/M metagenome (GOLD analysis project Ga0172371, IMG submission 114543) | Freshwater microbial communities from Kabuno Bay, South-Kivu, Congo - kab_022012_12m | ecosystem: Environmental > Aquatic > Freshwater > Lake | place: Democratic Republic of the Congo: South-Kivu...
TTGCTCTCGCGGGATGTCAGGGTGGAATTAAAAGAAAGCTGGAATTTATTGAAAAATTGGAATCAAAAAAGCCAAGCGGAGGGCTTGGGCTTAATTGAAACTTGTAAAACAAGTCTTAGGCTCAGCGGACTGGATTCGAACCAGTAACCTACCGGTTACACTTATTCCTAACTTTCGTTAAGGCGTGGACTATATTATTACCATGGCCAATGGCTTTAGGTATCAGGCGCTTCGCCCTGATTTTTCTAGGGCTACTCCCTTACGGGATAGTCTCTGCACGTTCCCCGCACAATGCGGGGCTTCGCTCAGGATTACCATTTTAAAGGTTTCCCTGAATTCACCTGATTATCATTCCAAGGTTTCCCTCGGAAGCTGCGTCAATTCACAGCCGGTTGCTCTACCGTTGAGCTACCGCTGAGCTTAAAACTCTTTTTTTAATGTTTTTTAATGAACAAAACAATATAATTATATTAGCAAAAATATCTCTTATTGTCAATATTTTTTAATATGTCGATGAATTCCGAAAACTCGTCGGCCAAGATGCCCAGGTCATGCTGAAGATCGAGGACATGAAGGGATTGGAATACGTCGCCACCCAGTTTGAGAAAGATGAGAGAACCACTCTTCTGGCGGCACGCGGCGACCTCTATGTGGAAATCGACAGACCGCATAATATCATGGCGGCTCTCAAGCTGATCATCGCCATCACCGACAACATCTCCGACACCCTGGGCATTCACATCTACCAGGAGGCCGAGAATCCCCGTGAGACGCGGTTATGGCTTTTCACCTTCAATAATTTTCTTATTCGCTTCTTGCTATCCATGGCATTTATCGTTTTTGTCATCCTTTTGCCGCTGGCTTGGGCCATCGCCCTTTCCATAATCTTCGGACTAATCGTCATCGGCATCATCAGCTATCAAATCGCCGTTCACCACAAAGAGAATATTTTGCGCGCTGTCGCCAGCCATCTGGCCATTACTTTAATCGTCATCATAATCAGCGGTTTTCTGTCGGCCTGGATTAGCGCCGAAAAATTTCTAAAATAACTCTTAATATCTTCACTTTAAAAAAACGATTGACTCATTCGAGGCAATCATTTTTTGTATTTATAATTCTTAATTAATCCTAGTAGTCCTTCAATTTTTCCACACCCTTGATCTTCTCAATCTTCTCCAGCGCCTTGGCCTCAATCTGGCGGATGCGCTCGCGGGTGACATCGAATTCCTTGCCCACCTCTTCTAGAGTATGCGACACACCATCCTTTAGCCCAAAACGCATTTCCAAAACCTTCTGCTCGCGAGGCGTCAGCTCAGAGATCACCTGGCGCACATAATCGCGCAAGATTTCCAAAGCCGCCGAGCGGTCGGGCGTCATGGTTTTTTGGTCTTCGATAAAATCCTCCAGCACGCTGTCCTCACTGTCATCACCCACTGGCGTACCCAAGGAAATCGTCTCCTGCGAGATCTTAATAATATGATTGATCTTGTCAAGCTCCTCGCCCATCTCCGCGGCGATTTCCTCCGGCAGCGGCTCGCGGCCCAAATCCTGCACCAGCCGCCTCTCCACCTGCTGGAAACGGTTGATGTTCTCCACCATGTGCACGGGAATGCGGATAGTGCGCGATTGGTCGGCCAGGGAGCGCGTGATCGCCTGCCTGATCCACCAGGTGGCGTAAGTGGAAAATTTATAGCCCTTGTGATAATCGAATTTTTCCACAGCGCGGAACAGCCCGATATTCCCCTCCTGGATCAAATCCAACAAAGATAAATTTTTGCCAGTGAACTTCTTGGCGATGGAAACGACCAGGCGCAGATTGGCCTTGATCAATTTCTGCTTGGCATCCAAGTCCCCCTTCTCTATGCGCTTGGCCAGAGCCACCTCCTCATCAGTCGTTAAGAGCGGCACCTTGCCGATCTCGCGCAGATACATCTGGATGGAATCAGCGAAAATATCTCCCAAATCCAAACCCACGCCCAAACTTATTTTGGGTGTCTTTTTGGCTGTCGCCTGCTCCATCAAGATTTCGGGTTTGGCCAGAAGCGACGACGCCTCCACCACGTTGATACTGGCCGCCTCCAAATCGTCAAGAAGCGACTCATAGCGATCGGTGTATTCTTCCAACTCGGGAAACAGCAAGGAAATTTCCTGCTCGGTTATAAAGCCGCGCGTCTTGCCTTTTTTGATCAACGACGCAATATCATTTTCGCTCGGCCGAACAATTACATGTTCCTCGCTCTTGACCTTGGCCAGCTTATGCCTCAGCTGCAATCGATGATGAACAGCTCTCGTTGCCGGGTGCTTGGTTTTTTTTGTCGGCTTTTTGACTGATTTTTTATGCAGTTTTTTGTGTGTTTTTTTCATTTGACTTTTTTTACAATGCCGCCTTCTGCCTGATCAACTCAGACAGTTCCCGATAGATTTTCTCTGCAGCCGTGCGATCGCCGGACATCTCGGCTTGACGCAAGGCAGACTGCAATTCAGCAATCTGAGAATTAAAATAATCGGTCTTGATCAACCGTAATAATGTGTCAAATTCAATTTTGGCATCTTTTGGCTCCAGCGAGATTATGTCCCCCTGGGCTAAAAGAAATGACTGTTCCAAAATTGCGGTGGCCGATTGATCAGCGGCTTGATTTTTGACCTGAGAGATAAATTGGTCAAATATTTGTTGTTCGTTCCGCTCCTCAGCACCCAAAGTGAACAGTTCGTTGTTTTTAGTATAAAACAATATTAAATCCTTGTAAATACCCTGCGCCAATTCACTGCCAACCATTTCCGGCGAAAGGATTTCCGGCAATTTAAACAAAAACTCCGGATAAACCCAAATTAGAGCCAAAAGCCGGCTAAATATCAATAAATCCCGGGTAATGATATTCTGAGTAGAAAACCCGTCTTGCGGCTTGGTGGCGGCTACAGCAGGGCTTTGAGCAAGGCCTGTCTGAGGCCGCCGGGTGCCACTAGAGGAGTTTTGACGACCTTGCTCGGCCTTTACGGCTAATTCCCTTATTGACGCTTCTGACACGTTCAAGTGACTGGCGAGCTGCCTCAACCAGTGATCGCGTTCGACTGGATTACCCAGCTGTATGACTTTTAAAATAAGATTTCTGGCTATCAGCTTCTTGTCTTCAGGTTTGTTGCTGTCGCGGTTTTTAGTCGCCTGCGAAAAGAAATATTCCATCACTGGCTGGGCACTGGCAATCGCCTGGTGCCAGAGATCGGGATCGTTTGTGGCGCACTCACCAGGATCCTTGCCTTGCGGTAAGCTGATGACTTTGACATTCATCTCTGCGGCCAGAGCCAATTCCACAGAACGCAAGGCCGCGCGCTGACCGGCCTCGTCCATGTCCAGAGACAGCGCCAGATTTTCTGTGTATCGCTTGATGGCTTTGAGTTGTTGTTCCGTCAAAGCCGTGCCGGAAATGGAAACCACATTCTTGACTCCGGTCTGATGCGAGGGAATCACATCCATATAACCCTCAACTAAAATGCAAAGGTCTTTTTTTCTAATCTCATCCTTGGCCCAATATAAGCCGTAAAGCGCCTCGCTCTTGTTGTAAATTTCTGTCTGCGGCGAATTGATGTATTTTGCCGGCTCGTCCTTTTTAAGCGCGCGTCCGCCAAAGCCGATAATGCGGCCATGATGATCAAGAATGGGAAACATCACCCGGTGGCGGAAGCGGTCGTAATAACCGCTCCCCCGCTCTTTTCTTATGGACAAACCGGCGGCAAAAATTTCTTCCGGCCGGAAATTCTTCTTGATCAAAAAATTATACAGATTGTCCCACTCATCAACGGCATAACCCAGGCGAAATATCTCGATTGATTCCTCGCTGATGCCGCGTTTTTGCAAATATTCTCTTATTTCCTGAGCACGTGGCGATTCCATAAGCACCTTGTGCCAATACCTGGCAGTCAGGTCGCATAAATCATACAGACGATTTTTGCGGCTTAGGACTTCGCGGTTCTGACGCGAGAGAGTCACTCCGGCTTTCTGCGCCAGCACTCTCAGGGCTTCGGGAAAATCCAAATTTTCTATTTTCATTAGAAACTCAAAAATATCTCCGCCGGCGCCGCAGCCGAAGCAATGCCAGGTGCCTCGTGAGGGTGAGACCATAAATGACGGCGTCTTCTCATTATGAAAGGGGCAGAGCGCCTTAAACACGCCAGTGCCGGCCGGCATCAGGCGCAAGTATTCGCCGATAAAATCAGCAACATCTATCTTGTTTTTTATTTCTTGAATTTCAGGGCTAGTGGCCATAACAAATTCAGTATAAAATTATCCGCTCATTTTCGCAACTTGACAAAAAAACCATTCCGTACTAAGATTGATCATTGAGCTAAATTAGCTTATTTTTGAACATTAATAACTCAATAAAACAACATCAAAAAGGAGACAGATCGAATGACAAGCGAAGTAATTGATCATTACGCAAACGCCGAACAGAAGCTCGCTGAACTCAAACAAAAAATGCTGACAAACTTTGACCAGCAATTAGATGATTTCATTTTCCTATTCTTGGATGAATCGCGCATTGGCGGACCGGGTCCGATTCGGATAAAAGATCGGCTGACAGCCAACGCCGCAGTAACAGACGATATGAAAGTGACTGAAGAGGACATTAAAACATTAGCCAACTTCAAAAAAGCCCAACAGATCTGCAATAAGGCCAAATGTACCCTGACTCTCAAATCGCACATACTGCCTTTTATCAACCAGGGACTGGTGCAGTGTGATTTTTACCTCTATGTCGATCGCCAGGGAGAGGGAGAAGTAGATAATGGCTGAAGCGCCAAAAGGCAAACCGAAAATCTACCAGTATCACAAAATTGAACACAAATGTCCTCTGAGATTGCGCGTTGTCTGGGTGCTGGCCGCAGACGAAGAGGAAGCAAAAGCCAAAATGATCGCACGTGGCTATACCATCGGTGCGCGGCTGGGAGATGACTTCTGGCTGAATGGCATTCTCAGTAGGGCCTTTGATGAATTGATTATTATCTAACTGCCCGCACATTAAACAAGAGCCGACTTTGATGAGCCGGCTCTTTTCTATTTCAATAGGTCTCGCACTTTAACTGATAAAACGCCTGGGCATGGTCGCAGGACGGGCACTTCTCTGGCGCCTCTTTGCCAAAGTGCACATAACCGCACTCGCGGCAAACCCACCAGACCTCCTCGTCTTTCTTGAACACCTTCTTGGCCTTGACGTTATCCAAGAGTTTTTGAAAACGCTCCTGATGATGCTCTTCCACCTTGGCTATGGCTCTCAGCCGCGCGGCAATCTTGTCATACCCTTCCTTCTCCGCCACATCAGCGAACTCAGGATACATCTTGGTGTGCTCGTAATTTTCACCGCCGATAGCCGCCTCTAAATTTTCCGCGGTCGTGCCATAGGCCGTGGCCACATCTGTCTCAACACTGATCGCCGACAAATCATCTTTAACTGACTTTTTTAAATTCTGAATTTCCTCGAACACCTTGGCCGCATGCTCGCGCTCATTGTCAGCAGTAATCAAAAATATTTCGGCGATCTGCTCATAACCCTCTTTCTTGGCGACCTTGCCATACATGGTATAGCGGTTTCTGGCCTGCGATTCGCCGACAAAGGCACGCGCCAGGTTTTTGATGGTTTCAGACATAATATTTATAGTTACTAATTTATTTTAGTCATTGCGAGTCCCTCGATTTTATTCGGGATAAACTCCGCGAAGCAATCTTTCAGTTCGGGATTGCCGCGGTCGATTGATTACAATCTCCCTCGCAATGACAACTAATTACCTGTCGCTCTTAACCGCTTCGATCTCATCCAAAACCTCATCAGCCGGCGGATGCTTGGGCAGTAGATCGGCCAAAGAAACAGTCGGGGTGGTGAAGGCCTCGGGTCGCAAGGCAATGTCGCCCTCAATCATTGCCACGCGCGGATCGCGCAGTGTCGTTTTCTTGCGTCGTTCATTTCGAACTTTCTTAAAACAATCATCACAATAAACCGGCCGGCCCATCTCTGGCTTGAATTTCAATTTGAAATCATTGTGGCACAAGGTGCAACGGGCGTCAAATAATTCTTGCTCAGGTTCAGGCTCAAATCTGGAATCTTTCACCTCGGATAGAGTTGGCCTAACCATTGGCCGCTCTTGGACTAATGGTTGCGCAATTTCTTCGCTTTTTATTGGCGATGACTGAACTGGCGGTTTCTGACGCCGACCTAAATGGCGATCTCGACCAAATCTGGCTGAAGAAGAAACCTCCTGACCCAAGCTGGACAAGCTAATAGTCGAGCCTGCCACCACTTCCTTCATCGGCACCACCTCGCCCATCTCAAATTCTCCGCCAGCAGAGGAAATCTCTCCCAGACGTTGGGACATGCCCATGCCGCTCCAGCGGTTGATCTTGTCTTCCACCGCTTCGCGCCTGTTGGAATAGCGCTCACGAGAAACATTGATGACTTTTTCGCGGCTGTCGGTGCGATAATCGTCATAAAGCGGCGGCAGAGTATTAGCAGAAAATGGATCCGAGGAAACGCCATCAATCATCAGCTTCAGATAAACGGCAAAGGCCGGCAAATTGACCAGATCCTCCTCCGTAAAAAACGGGGTAAATTCCAACGCCAGGCGCTCGGCATCAGCAGCGCCGACTCTAAAGCAAATCAAGGTGCCGACGTTGCCGAACACCGCCGCCTGCACCGTCTCTGGCAGCTGCTCGATATACTGATGAGCAATAGTCAAATTAAGATGATATTTTCTGGCCTCTGAAAGAATATCAGCAAAACTATCAGTGGCAAAATTCTGGAATTCATCAACATAGAGATAAAAATCCTTGCGTTCCTTCTCAGGAATTTCCACCCGGCTCATTGCCGCCATGTAGAGCTTGGTGACTATCATCGATCCCAAAAGCTGCATGGTATCCTCTCCGATGCGACCCTTGGACAAATTCAAAATCAGAATTTTCTTATTGTCCATAATGTCGCGTAAATCAATGGTGGACTTAACTTGGCCAACGATGTTACGGATCAAAAAATTAGACAAAAATTGCCCGACTTTATTCTGAATTGGCGAGATAACTTCCTGCAGGACGCGATCATTCCACTTGGTATACTCATTGACCCAAAACGATTTGACCACCGGATCCTTAATTTTATCAATCACCTTGTCTCGATAATCTTTCTCCACCAGAATTCGCATCACGCCCAGAAGTGTCGAGCCAGGATAATCAAGTAGGGCCATGACGGCGTTACGCAGGATGTATTCCAGGCGCGGGCCCCAGGACTCTGCAAATTGCTTCTTGAAGACCGAGACAATGCCCGAGGCGATCAGATGCTTGTGTGTTTCTTCCACCGCCTCTAAAATATTAAAGGCAATGGGAAAATCAGTATCGGCTGGATTGAAATAAACAACATCATTGATGCGATGCGGCGGAATAAAATCCAGGATCTTCTCGGCCGTGTCACCGTGCGGATCAATATAGCAGCAACCCTCACCGTTGATGATGTCAGAGATAATTAGATTCTCTAGTAACGTCGTCTTGCCCATGCCGGTTTTGCCGATTATATACATGTGCCGGCGGCGGTCATCTCGCTTGATGCCAAAAGTCCGCAACTGGTTGCGGTAATTGGTTGAACCGAAAATTGTGATGTCATTATTAACTTCAGGCATAATACTTTAAACAAACGGCAAATTTGAGGGTGGCGCGCCTTTTTTATTTATGGCCTCGCCTGAACTGATCGAGGGGCCAGAGGGTGCAACTGGTATTACTGACGGACCAACCGTGGCAACCGGCTGGGGCAACGGAACTTCAACGGGAGCGGCTACAGCAGGGGCAATGCCGGGCTCAAGCGGTCTGATCGGAGACACATGAGGCGGCCGACGCTCAGCTTCTTTCTTGACTGGAGCAACGCGCGCTTGATAAGGCAGGCGCGTGGGCGGAGCGGCCTTCTTACTCTCAATCTTCTCTACCTCTGTGGCCTTGACAGTCAGAACCGGGAAGTGCCAAATAGTCGCCAACTCTTCCGGATTAAGCAGAGTCAGCTTGCTTGAGGTATTGGTCTCTCCATACCAGGCAGTGCGCTTGCTATACCAGCGCATCATCCTCATCTGCCGCACGGCAACGCGGTGATTGACGAAGAAATAATCAGGACCAGCCGTCTTGGTATAGGCGCCTGGCTTGAAGGCATTGGCATCAGCAGTGTTGAATTGCTGAAGCGAGCCAGTCACACCAGTAACGCCGCGCCCCTTGGCAAAAACATCTTTTTTACCAAGATAAACCATACGGAATTTGACTTTGAGGGCCTGTTTGGACAATTTGCGTTCCACACGGACCAAGACATCACGCTCACCCGGAGAAATCTTGAACATCTTCCATTGGTCTTCTTCTTTTTTCTCTGCTGTGCTAGTCATGGCAAAAGGATTGGCGCCGATTACTTCACTCATTAGTCCGCCAGTCCAAGAGGCCACTTCTCCTGCAGGATTAGCCAGAACATTCCCCCATCCCTTATTAGGCGATTTGTATTCCTTGCCCTGAATAGTTGCAACGACTTTTTTGCCCTCTTCACCCCAGCCGGGCGGCTGCGGTTGGATAACCAATTGAATCCAGACCTGCTCGCCGGCATTGAGCTTACTTAAAACCTCCAAGAGATTGGCCATGGGATCCAAGAATGTCTGCGTCTGCTGATGTTCAAACTCGGGATAGGTGCGAATAGGATAGGGATAACTTTTGACCAGAATAAATTCCGTTCCCCAAAGGTCATAGATTTTATTGGGGAAATGCAGGCGGCGGAAGGGAATCGGCTGACCCTGGGCGTCAAGTTCTTCAGAATCATAATCGACATAATCAGACACCTCGTTAATTTCCGCCTCAGGATATTGGGAATAGACAATGGATTCTATAAAATCACGAAAATGAATCGGCGTGCGGATCAGAAAGCGAGTATGACCTTCAATGGAGACGATTTCAAAAGAAAAACTTTCTGTAACTTTTCCGTTCCAATACTTGTCAATCAGATTGGATGAGGTGTAAACGCCGGCCAGCGCGGCAAAAAGATTTTCCACGGCCTTGGGGGTCTGTTCATTATTGCGCGGTATGTCGATGCCCAAAAGTACATACTTCCATTTGCCCATAAACTGCCCCTGCCGATAATCCAAAAAAACATCATGATAAAGAGCCCATAACAGCACCATGACGAAAATTATCCAGCCGCCATGGAAAAACAAATCCCAGCCGATATTAACCGGGCCACGATTGGTAAAGGCCATAAAGGAATCTACCCAGCCATTCGTTGCCGCATAACTGGCTAAATCTGATGATTGTCCTATAAAATTTCCTCCCATAAATGTTAGTTATATTATAACACAAATTATAGTTGACAACAAAACAAAAGCCCGCTCAAAAATTAAGCAGGCTTTTGTTGATGTTTATCCGTCTTCGCCAGTTGGCGAATGGCGGGCGAATTAAATTTTAGATATTCTCGGCAACTTCCTCAACCGCTTCCTCGGCCTGGGACTGAGCCACACCCGAGTCGATTAAGTAATATTTGCCTTTTTCATTCTTTTTGACTTTGGGATTATTCATCAACGACAGGTAGACAGTGGAACGTTTGACATTTCGGCAGGCCAGGACCTTATCAATAATCTGATCTTTGGTCAAGGGACCTTCCTGGGCAAGGATTTGCTCAATCACTTCAGCCACATTGCCGGGCTTATAACCCCACTCAGACAAGGCATAGATGCCGCGGCCCACCAAGACATACTTGTCATCCAGAATCAATTCATTATGGACAGTGGGCGCATAGGCGATCTTGCCGTCAAAGGCGTTGTCATTGATCGCCTTGGCAATCTCAGTAAAATGCATCGGCTGGCCGGATTTCTTGAGCGTCAGATAAATCTTGTCATTGATTTTCTTCGGCTTGACAATACCCCAGCTTATAAGTCCCCAATTATTGAAGATGTCCTGTTTGATCTTGCGGGAAGCGCGCAAATAGCTTTCCAAAATCTTATCGACATCTTCCTCGGTCGCCTCCAGCATGGTGGTAAGGGACATGATCTTATCTTTATTCTGCTTGTAGAAATCGCTATTCTTGAACTGTTGCATCAAATCCTCCAGCTTGATCGGCTCATTATTCTTCTCAATCAAATTCACCAATTCAGTGATGACCGACTTTAAGAAATCAACATCAGAGGAACCCAGTTTCCAAAGGTTATTGAATTCCTTGTCCTGATAAACGCGATCAATATTGTCGGAAAAAATATGCTCGGCCAAAAACAACAGAGCGTTCTCGGCATTGGGATGGCTGGCCATGTAGTTAAAGACATTTTCCAAAAAGAAAACCTCTTCCATCACGCCGCCATACTGCTCAAGTAACTGAACCACAAGATTTTCGGCTTCGCGGATTTCCTCTTTGAGATCGCGCAAATCCTGCAATTTCCTGATGGATAAATTCTCAATCTGGCGGACGCGCTCGCGGGTGATGCCGTAGTGCTTGCCGATTTCCTCCAGGGTCTGCCCCTCAGGATAACCCAAACCGAAACGTTTGGTGATAACGTCTTTTTCCTTTTCGGCTAAATTAGCCATTAAGGCATCCAGAGTTTCCACTGGATTAAAGGCAGACAAGCCATCTTTGAACTTATTTTTTCTAACCTGATCTAAGATAGACATATTTTCGATAATAACCAATAACCAATTGCCAATTTCCAATTAATATTTACTCTAAATTTACACAAATCTCACTGGTTATTTTAATTTATACTCTAATTATATCAAAAAAAAATAAATTTGTCAACACCCCCACAATTAATTTAAAAAATCTCGCTCAGCCAAAGCAAGATTTTTAATAGATTATATTCTGCCAGCCCTAATCCCCCCTCTAATCACCTTCATCAGCCGCAGGTAAAAATCCAGATTGTTCAATGTCGCCAGGCGCATGGCCAACGGCTCGCCGATCTTAAACAGATGGTGCAGATAGGCCTTGGAGTAGTTTTTGAGGTTGGTATTATTTATCGGCGAAAAATCATTCTTGAATTTTGAGTTAGTGATATTAATGGTTCCGTAGGGTGTCATCCCGAGGGAAGCCGTAATCGGCTGACCGTGGGTATCTCGTGTTTTTGCCACGGGATTGCTTCGTCGCTTCGCTCCTCGCAATGACAGGTAGAGCCGCCCATGCCGCGCCTCTCTAGTGGGGATAACGCAGTCGAACATGTCTACTCCCCTTTTCACCGCCTCAATAATATTCTCCGGCGTACCCACGCCCATCAGGTATCTGGGTTTGCCTTTGGGCATCAGTGGCGTGAGATAATCCAAAACAGCATACATCTGCTTATTGCTTTCACCGACTGCCAGACCGCCAATGGCATAACCGTCGAAATCCAACTCCAGCAAGTCCTCAAGTGACTGTAAACGCAGATCTTTTTCTAACCCGCCCTGAATAATCGCGAAGTATAATTGTTTTCTCCTTTTTTTATTCGTAATTCGTAATTCGTAATTCGTAATTATTTTCCCAGCTTCTTTCGCACACCTGGTTGTAATCTCCACGGCCTTCCCGATTTCCTCTCTGCTGGCAGTGGAGGGCGGACAGACATCTAAAATCATGGCGATATCAGAACCGATTGTTTTTTGTATGTCCAGAACTTTTTGGGGCGTAAGTAAGTGGCTGGAGCCATCAAGGTGCGACTGGAACTCCACACCATGAGGTAAAATCTTTCTTATTTTTGACAATGAAAAAACTTGAAATCCGCCAGAATCAGTCAGAATTACGCCAGGCCAATCCATGAACTTATGCAGACCGCCAGCTTTCTTTATCACTTCCATTCCCGGCGTCAAATATAAATGATAAGTATTTGACAGGATTATGCCCGATCCCAGCTCGCCCACCTCCTTGGCCGTCAGATTCTTCACTGCCGCCTTGGTGGCAATGGGCATGAAAAACGGCGTCTCCAGTATGCCGTGAGCCGTCTTTAATTTTCCCAGCCGCGCCTGGGATTTTTTGGATTGTTTGATCAACTTGAATGGCATTTTCTATTCCACTATCCCGCTCAACTGTCCCAGGATCGGATCATTAAAAGAGGTGGTGATGGCCTTGACTGACTTGGTAATCGCCGCGCCAGTATCCAAGTCCTTGGCGGTCAATTTAATCTCCGGCAAAAGAATCAGCACGCGTCCGACATCACCTTCAGTGGGAGTGATAGACAGATTAAAATCCGCCTCTGTGCCGACTGCCGTCTTGAGTAATTTGGAAATTGTCCAGGAGACCTTGCGAGAATTGGCGCTGTAAGAAACATTGCCAGTATTGTGGATTTCCTTATTATCCCAGCTGACATTCTTAGGCAGGACGGCCGACACCTCGATATTGCCGATATTATGCAAATTATTGGATAGAGTCAACTGAATATTATAGGACGAGCCCTGGCCAGCTTGCGGCGTTATCGGCCCGGCGCCAAGTGCGACATTATCATCATTATAATATCTGGCCGCGGCCTTCAAACTCAAATCAGAATTAATGGAATTGACCAGTACTTTGCTTTTGACCGTGCTCAAACCGCCATCCTTATTTTTTACCTGCGCCTCAGCCCAATTCTCTATGCTGAACTTGGCTATATCCTGTTTGTTAACCGCCGCCAAGTCCTTGACTCTAATTTGCCAGGAAATTTCTCCCTCTTCACCCGGGCGCAAACTCAGAAGTTTAGGAACTTCTTTTCCCGTCCAGATGATGGCGTTGTCTTTAATCTTGCCTTTGTTGTCATCCAACAAAGTGCTCCAATCTAAAACCTCAGAATCCAAATGGACAGAGATAGTTAAATCCTTCAACTCATCCTGACCGGTATTCTTATAACTTAAGGTATAAAATAGCAGATCGCCGAAGCCGACCGCCTGGTCTTCGCCCGAGCCATTAACCACCAGGGTAAGCGACAGCTGATCTTTAATCACGCTGGTAGTAAGGGATTGTTCAGCCAAAAGCAGATCGCCGTTATCCTGCTTCAAGTTCACCTTCACCCCCATCTCTTGATTGCCAGAATCAGCGATACTTGAATAATCGCCATCGATAATAATTTTGTAATCAGTGGTTGAAGCCAGAGTCGGGCTAGTCGTGGCCAATCGGCTGACAGAAAAAATATTATTAGAACCGGATTTGGCATCAGGGCTGGAGGAGGCAAAGACAAAACTCTGAGGATAACTGAAAACCACTTCCAAATTTTTCAGCATTTCCTCTCCGATATTTTTCAAATTCAGCACATATTCGGCTCTGTCGTTGGCCAGCACCTTGTCCGGCCCCTCCAACATCGCCGTCACGATTGATGAATTCACTCCCAAATCAATACTGGCCTTCTGGTTAAAATCAGCATTGAGGTTTTCCGGCTTAAAAGTCAGCTTGCCGGAGAGATTATTGACAGAATTTAAATTAGCCAAAAGCTTTCCCCTGAAAGTCAATTCTTTGGTTTCGCCGACTTTTAATACACTCAAATCCCAAATATTCTTCTTGTCGCCAGAGGCCTCTGGTGTGCCGGAAACATAAACAAATCCTTCCGGATAAAGCAACTCAATGTTCAAATTATAAAGATTGACCCTTTCCTTGTTGCTTAAAATAATGGTATAGGTCTGTTCCTGGCCAGACACAATGGAAATCGGCGGCTCGATCTTGAAAGTCACTTTTTCATTGGTAAAGGATTCGCTGCCTAGATTGGTAAAAATGAAAAATCCCGCCAACGCCAGCACAAACAGCACGGCAAAAACAGCGATGAGTGAATAAAGGATGGTCTGCCACAGCGGACGCTCAGAACGTTCCAACCTGGTCAGATCAGGAATCTGGCCGTCGTCATTGGTGTAGACGTCAGCCAGGTCGCGCTGAATTTCCTTGGCTCGGCCGCTGGCCCGGCGCCAGCCCCGTCTGCCTCCGCGATTTTTGGCGCTAATGGCTTTGGCCACATCATCAGACATGGTGCCGATGTTGCTTTCTAATTCAGTAAGATTATCAGGCGCACTTTCAACTGGCTTTTTGGCGAATAAAGGCATAGGAATCAATTACGAATTAAATAATGTTGTCATTTCGACTGAGGCCGTAATCGGCCGAATGGAGAAATCTAAAGTCGTCAGATTGTTTAGATCCCTCCGCTCCATTCGTCCCGCTGAATGCGGGACTCATTCCGGTCGGGATGACAAGGAGTAATCACTTCTTCACAAACCCAGTGACAAAATACTTGTCGCTGTCAGTCATGGCTTTAAAAATCACTTGGCCGCCTGACAATTCGGCGTTATTGGGATAGGCAAACTTCAAAGATAAATCTGCTGGATAAGTAACCTGGTTGACAAATTCATCCGCACTGCGGCCGGCTTGCTTCTGGAATTTTAAACTGTAAGCCGCGACTGGCGGCGATAAGGCATCAGCCACAAGCGAAATTATATTATTGGACTGTTCTGGCACAGCGACTTTGAAAGGCAACTTGTAAACCAGAAGCAGTTCATGCGACTCGCCCGGACCAGCAATAGTCCAATTGGCAAAAACCGTCTGACTATTCTCAGTATAAATTTTTGTGCCGGATTTTTCATCAGTCGTGGCGCCGTTTTCTGCGGCAAGCTCCGGCTTCATTTCCGCCCGGTCATCAACAACTTTAAATTTATCAGCTGTAAAACCCTTAAAACCCACTGCCTGAATCAGCTCGCTGCCCAATGGGACATACACCCGCAGATAAGAATTATTGGCCACTTTGGTAAAAACATCATCAGTTGAGCCGAAATTGTATCGCTCAATCAACAATTTATTGACCACGGAACCATCGGCCTGAATTTCGGTCTGAAGATAAATTTTCTGCTTGATGACATTGTCGGTTTTGCCGCCGCCGATATTGGAAGAAACAACATTCAAATAATCGGCGCCCGCATCAGCAATGCACTCACCAGCCCAGCCATTGCTTTTGGCGAATTTCTCTAATTCGCTGTCGCTAAAATACATCTGAATATCGCGCGCCTTAAGCCCCTGGCCCAAAATTTCCGCCAGATTGAAGAATTCGGCCGGCGAGGCATTCATAATTTTATCTAGTAATAAGGGCGCCAACTCAGTCAGGATTTTTTTGGGCTTGGTCTTGTCTGTGGCTTCCAACTCAATACTTTTTTGCAATTCAACTTCATAGTTAGCCACATCAATGGTCTTGCCGTAATCGGCTAAGGCAATCGGCCCGGTAACCTTTAGTAGCTGGCCGAGGAACGATGAGTTGATGACCATTACGCCGTCAACAGTCGGGCCTCCGGACTTCTCGTAAAACCACTTGATATTGCTGGCGGAAGCGGGAAAATCCGGCCACCAGTTGGAGTCCTGAAATTCCCAGCGATCAGCGACCAACGTCAGCGGCTGGGGCGGAGTTACGATTTCATGAAAACCGGCGCGTACATCATAGGTGCCGCCAGCCGGCACGGTGATCTTTTCTATCTTGCCGCCGCGTAGATCCAACAGGGCAAAGCTACCCATAAAGCCGCCAGTCGCGCGTAACTCATTATCGTTCTGAAAAACCAAAAGGTAGCGGCGCAAATCATTATCGCCCAAAACAGAAACGGCAAAATCCGCCGTGTCGCGCAATTTGGTCAAACCGATTAACGTTGCCGGCAATGAGTCCTTTAAGTCCAAATATTTCTGCTGATAATCGGCCGGCAAATGGCTTACTCCCACATTAGCGGCATTATCAATAGCGCTTTTAAGCTCGCTGGTAGCTGGCTCTACGGCCAGTGAAAAATTCTTGACCCTGCTGGAGAGCGACAACGTGCTGTTAGAGGCCACCTCAATGCCGCCGAGTAAACTAGCGGCGGCAGCAGAAAGATGATCACCCAGGTCAATTAAATTAGTACCACTCTTAAAAGTATTTTCTGCTGGGCTGATTTCCGCCAGTGTCCTCATAAACGACTTGATATCACCCAGCTGATTCTTGGCGGAGATAAAATCAGTATTAGCGGCCAGGAATTTTTCCTTGGCCGCGGCAAAATCCAACGACCTCAAACTATCTTGCGCCGAGCCAATATTAGTCATGGCCTGTTCGGCTTCGCCCAAGACCAGGCCGCGGATCCCTGTTATCCTGTGCCAATCAGACAGCAACCAAGCCGAGGAAGTCGCCAATAAAATAATTACTGCCGCTGCCAGAGCAGTTTTTAATCCTGAAAAAGAAAAAACAAAATTCCTAATATCCCAGGTAAAAGAATCTTTCGGCCAAGAGGCAACTGGCGGCTGAGGATTGGCCACCACGCCCTTACGGGTGAAATTTCCAGATAAATATTTTTCACGGACGGCCTTGTGGCTGGATGGAGAATAATCGACTATCTTGAATTTATCCGCGGCAACTGCCAATTTTGGTTTGACGATTTGCGAAATTGTCCTCTCCTGGCTGGCAGCGATAATCCTCTCCACGATTGCGGCTTTAGCCGGATCCACAGCTGGTGTTTTTGGGGGCAGCCAGATGGTCTGATCCCGCGTGACTAATTTGCGAATTGTCACATATGCCAGCCAAAAAATCTTGTAGAAAAACAGATAGATCTTGTAATAGCCCTCCGCCACAAACAAGAGCAGATTGACAAGCGAAACCTCCTCAAATATCGCCGGCGGCGTGGCCTCAAGCTCTTTATCAATCAGCAGTTTGGGGGATAATTCAGGATCATTGGAAAAAGCGCGGACGGAAGATGCCAGCCGTTCAAAAAATTTCCTGCAGGAAGTAACGATCTCACTCTGCCTAAAATCCCAAAAATCCAGCAAATGGTATTGGGCCAAAAATCGGCCGCCTGGCAAATCCAAATAACTGGCCGGGGCTTCCTGCCGGAAACGCATGCTGTCAGCCATGGGGTCAAGGCGCGACAAATCCAATAAATGCGGTGAGCGATAAACATCTAAGGGATTTTCCGCCAATCGAATATTAAAAGACGGCGAATCAATGCTCCTGGCGGCGATTCGCTCTTCGCCCGGCTTGGCTTTTGATTTTTTTGTTTGAGTCACCTTCACATAAAACGTTGTCATCCCGGACTCCTGCCCGCAATGCTCGCGCCTAAGCGTTGGCAGGCGGGTGATCTGGGATCCAGGTTTCAGCTGGATTCCGGATATTTTTGCTTCGCCTGATGAGCTTAACGCAAAAATTCCGGAATGACGGGGAAATTGATTAAAACTTATTGTTAATTATAACACAAAACGAGGTTTGAAAACAACCTCGCTGTGGATAACAATATTAATTACGAATTAAAAATTACGAATTACGAATTATAATACAATTTTTTAATTTCCTCAGCCATTTTATGCCAGGAATACTTTTTTACATTTTCATATCCCCTTTCGCGCAAACTTGCTCGCAGTTCCTCGTCTGATAAGGCAGCGCCGATTTTGGCCACCATATCCTCGACATTTTCCGGATCAAAGTAAAGCGCGCTATCACCAAGGACTTCCGGCAGGCAGGTTTTATCGGAACTTGCAACCGGCAAGCCATAACTCTGCGCCTCCAAAGGCGGCAAGCCAAAGCCCTCAATCAGTGAGGGAAAAACATAAAGCAGTGCGGACTTATACAAACAGGCAATTTGTTCATCCGGCAGATAACCGGTAAAAATAATCGGTTTTAAAGTATTGTCATTCCAAGGGAGCGAAGCGACCGTGGGAATCTCGTGTTTTAAATCATCATGCTCTTCAGCGACGAGATCCCCACGGTCGCCCGACATTATGTCGGCCTCCCTCAGGATGACATTGTTAGCAAATTCCTCCAGCCGCTGGTAGAAAAAATTCTTCTTACCTGCAAGCGCCAGCTGCAATTGTGGCCGAATTTTCGCCACCTCCGCAAACGCCTCAATCAGCTTCTCTAAATTTTTGTGCGGATAAGCCGAACCGACATACATGATGAATTCATCACCGATACCCAAATCCCTCTTGACTACCGGGCAATCAAAATCAGAAATAGCGGGCAAGTCCACGCCTTCGTAAACGACCGCGATTTTTTCCGGCCTGACCTTAAGCAGCCGGACAATGTCGTCTTTGGTAAACTGCGAGACAGCGATGATTTGTTTGGCGCGGCTGGCAGCTGACTTGACTATGAAATTATAAAAAAATAGCTTCAATCGATAAAGTACTGGATTTAAAGTCGTGGCACGAGAAGACGGATAGTGCGAGATGATCAAATCATGAATGGTCACGATATATCTTTTGGCATACAAAAGCGGCACATTGAAATGCGTGAAATGAACCAGATCCAGATTATAACTATAGAGTAAAAAAGGATAGAGTGATTGTTCAAAGACGCCGTAGACCTTAAAATCAGCCGAGACCTTTTTAAACCGGGAATTCTGCGGCTGATATTCATCAAAATTATTGCGAGCCAAAAAGATGAAATAATCATTTTGGCTGTCGACTTTTTCTAGATTTTTTACCAGCTCGGCCGTGTAACGGCCGATGCCGCCATGTTTAGTCCCGTATAAGCGGGCATCAATGCCTATTTTCATAAATTTATTTTAGTTGTTCAAAAATCTCCAAAACCTGCTGGGCGGTCTTCAGCCAAGTGAACTCCTTGGCTCGCTCCATACCCCGCCGGATAAAATCCTGCCTAAGATCTCCGTCTTCAAGCATCAGCTCCATGGCGCGGCTAATTTCATTTATATTATCAGAATTAACCATCAGTCCGCAATCGCCCAACACCTCTCCTTGGCTGGAATTGTTGCCGCAGATTACCGGACAACCGCTGGCCATCGCCTCCAAAATCGGCAGGCCGAATCCCTCATAATACGACGGATAAATCAGGGCTGTGGCTGACTGGTACAGCGCCGCCTTGTCCTCTTCTGGCACATAACCCAAAAATTTTATCTTCTTATTTTTTTCTGCATTACTATTGGTTATTGGAAATTGGTCATTGGTCATTTTTCCTATTTTCCAACCCCAATTCCCCGCCAAGACCAATCCTACATCTTGATTTAATTTTTGCCAGGCCTTAATAATCCCCAAAACATTTTTGCGCGGTTCAATCGTGCCGACGAATAAAAAGAAAGGATGAGTAATATGATATTTATCTAATATCTCATCATGCAATTTAGTATTAAAAATTTCATTGGTTATTGGTAATTGGTCATTGGTCATTCCTAAATATACCACCCTTATTTTCTCCGGCCTGATTCCTAGCAGATCAACCAGATCATTTTTAGTGCTATAAGAATCCGCAATAATCACGTCTGCCGTCTGAACAATTTTTGTGTTCAGAATCAGCTTGTGCCACAGTCGCTGTTTTAAAGTGAACCAAACAGGATTAACCCAAAAAGACAAATCATGAATGACAACTATTTTTTTGCATCTGTCCGACCAGGAGACAAAATGCAAATTAGGCGTAAAAAAAATGTCACAGCCGCCAATCAGCTGATCCAACTTCGGCCAGTCAAAAAAAATCAGCAAGGAGTTAAATAGTTTATTGGGCCAGTGAAAATCCACTAATCGAGCATTGGGCTGGGCGAATTTCGGCAAACTTACCGGTTTGGCGGAATTATAAAAAAGAACATACTCATTCTTCTGGTCAATCGCCAAAAGCGCATTGAGCAAATTAAATGCATACCAGGAAACGCCAGAATATTTCTTATTCATCAGGCATCTTATATCAAAGCCGATTCGCATAAACTTTATAGATAAATTCTTTCATCCGCTGTTTGAACACCTCGCTAGAAAACTGCTGGACGTGCTGGCGGATTTTTATCGGATCATAATCTTGATGCCTGAAGCGCAATATCTTATCAGCCAAATCCTCCCAGATCTGCTCGTCAAAAAACTCGCCCGTAACACCCCCAACTACTGTCTCAGTCGCGCCGCCACGACGATAAGCGATAACCGGCCGGCCGCTGGCCATGGCTTCCACAGTCGTGATGCCAAAATCCTCTTCTTGCGGATTTAAATAGGCAATACAATCACTATAAAGCCGCGCTTTTTCATTGTCAGAAACGCGACCCAAGAATTCCACATTCGGCTTGGCCAGGCGCTTCAAATATTTGAATTCAGTGCCCAGACCGAAAATCTTCAGCGGGATGCCCAGACGCGAGAAAGCCCTGACCGCCAGATCAATCCGCTTGTAGGGCACCAACCGCCCGCCGGCCAGATAATATTTTTTGGGTGTATCCGAAAGATAAAATTTATTAACTTCCACTGGCGGATAAATCACCTCACTCTCTCGACTGTAATATTTTTTGATCCGTTCCTGCACGGTTTTGGAATTGGCAATAAAAAAATCAACACGGTCAGCCGCCAGGCGATCCCAGACACGCAATTTATGCAAAGTTATGGGTAGAAGTTTTTTTATCAAATAATTGACTTTTAACTCCTTAAGATAATTATGGCTGTCATTCCATAAGTAACGCGTCGGGGTGTGGCAATAGCAAATATGAACCGATCCCGGCCGAGTGATTACCCCCTTGGCAAAAGAGCTGGCGCTTGAGATAACCAAATCAAAATTCATCAAATTATGGCTTTCCACTGCCGCGGGCATGAGCGACAAATACCACTGATAACGCCTGACGCCCAAGGGGAATTTTTGCAAAAATGAACATCTGATTGCCCTGCTCTTAAAAAATAAGTTAGTGTTTTTTTTACTTGCCACAATAGTAAAAATTGGCGCCTGCGAGTAAAGTTCGCACAGCGCTTTTAGAACCTGCTCGGCGCCACCGTCCTGCACTAGATGATCATGAACCAAGGCGATTTTAGACATATGTCAATGGGGTTATTTTAACTAATTACCTAATTTAAAGCAACTGACTAAATTCTTGACAAAAAACTTAACTTGATTTATAATAATTAGTTCTTTAAATATTCTGTACTTTGACCAAAATAGCACAAGGAAAGGAGAAGCGAATGATAACAAATAGTATTGTTGGTTTAATGATTTTGTTGGCTGGCGCTAATGTCAATCCAAAGGTAGCAGCCACGCCAAGCCAGATTTCAAACAACCAACCCAAACTCATCGCTCTGACTTTTGACGACGGTCCAGATGCCACCTTGACGCCGCAAGTATTGGCGACTCTGAAAAAATATTGCGCCAGAGCGACATTTTTTGTCACCGGCCAGGCCGCCAGGGCTAACCCGCAAATAGTCATGCGGGCAACCGATGATGGAAACGAAATCGGCAACCATAGTTATGATCATCCAGATTTTACGCAGCTGCCAGACAAAAAAATTCTAGAGCAAATCACCAGAACGCAAAAAATAATTGATCCCCTGGCTTCTGTCTGCCTGCTTCGTCCGCCAGGCGGCGCCCACAATAATAGGGTCGATCGGGATATAGAAACATGCGGTTTAAAAACCATAACTTGGACTTTGGATACGCATGATTATAAAAACCCTCCGGTGGATACGCTGGCGACAAAAGTTGTTGCCGCCGTCCGTCCCAACGACATCGTGCTGATGCATGACATCCACAAAAACACAGCACTGGCTCTGGAATCGATCATAATCGATCTTCAAACCATGGGCTTTAAGCTTGTCACCGTGAGCGAGCTATTGGCCGCAAAAGTACAACTGCCGCCGATAAGGCAGTTGTAATAATTCGCACAATAAAAGACCCCCGATCAGCATCGGGGGTTTGATTTTTTTACAAATGATCAACACTGGAATTGCTGAATGACTTTCAAGAAGCTTTTGCCTTCATTGTCCGGCTGATACGCCTTAATTAGTCGGATCGGCTTGCCCGAAGCGATGGCCATGCCCAAGCCAAAGTGCGAGCCCTTGGAATTGACATCCCAGAAGATGTCCACGCGGCCGCATTTCTCCATGGCGCGACGATGAGCCCTGATTATGCTTATACCGACGGGATCGCCTTGATCAACATCACGCGGCGGATAATGGACTAAGTAACCATCATCCTCCAGCCGCGCCACATATCGCTCAATCTCCTGTTGCTGCTCAGGCGATAAGTTGCGGACTGGGCAGATAATGTAGACACTTTTGTTGCGGCACAATACCAGTATTAAAAAGAGTAAAAAAGAACATGACAGCCAAATGACGATTCCCCACATAACCGCGCTCATGATTAATTCCTCCTTTGCTTCGCCATAGCTTTAGCATAGGCGAGCTTGTCTATTACCAAATAAACAATACAATATTAATGTACAAATTTCTGGTGCGTTTGTTTAACCAAGATTTGACTTTCAGGAATTTGATCGACTTTTTTGTGGGCGGCACGCAGTGCCGCCCATTGATTTTGTGGCTCGCCGCGCAAAGCGCGGCGAGCCAGTGTCTCCGTTCTCTGCCGCGCTTCGCGCGGCCAATTCGGTCGGCAAAATTCCTGAAAGTTTAATACTGGTGCGCCCAGCAGGACTCGAACCTGCGACCATCAGCTTAAAAGGCTGTTGCTCTACCAACTGAGCTATAGGCGCTTAATTAATCCCTTTAAAAATTCCCTACCTTGGCAACTCTTTAATTCCTTCTCACGTCTAACTGCATCTAACCTGGTATCAAATTGTTCCTGATAAAAAATAACCCATTGTCCCTGATTTCTAAATGTAAAAGAATGTTTTTTAGTAGGTAATTCTTTATTATGACGTTTCAATCTTATTACTAAATTCACAGTTTGCCCGATATAAATCTTCCCACTTTCATTATGAATTGCATAAGTATAAAACGGCATATTTGTAAATATCAGCTTAAAAGTCCGCCGGCTGGCGGATCTACCAACTGAGCTATAGGCGCTAATACCAAATATAATAACAAAAAACCAAAACAAAGTCAATCAAAATTGTTGATAATTTGTAGAGAAGCTGTGGTTTGCCAAAGCCGCTTGATTAAGGTAAAATGTAGGAGAATTATTTTATGACTGACTCTGGCAACAACCTGCGCAAACTGCCGCCCCAAAACCTTGAGGCCGAGCAATCATTGCTCGGCGCATTGCTTATAGACAAAGACGCCATTATAAAAATCGCCGACATCATCACGGCCGACGATTTTTACCAGGCGGCGCACGGCTATATTTACGCCACTATTCTGGAATTATATGACCGCAAGAATGCCATCGACATCCTAAGTTTGACCAGCCGCTTGGAAGAAAAAAACCAGCTAGAGATCATCGGCGGCAGAAATTATCTTGTCAACCTTACCAATCAAGTCCCCTCGGCCGCCCATATCGTCTCTTACGCCCAAATCATCCAAAAAAAAGCCACTCTGCGCCGGCTAATCAATGCGGCCAATAATATCTTGGAATTGGGCTACCAAGAAGAAAAAGAAGTTAACGAAGTTTTGGACAAATCAGAGCAATCGGTCTTTGCCGTCAGCCAAAAATTCCTGAAAGAAAAATTCACCCATATCAAGGAAATCCTGACCGGCGCCTTTGACCGCATCGATGAACTGCACCGAGAAAAAGGAAAGCTAAGAGGCCTGCCAACCGGTTTTGCCGAATTGGACAATCTCTTGGGCGGATTGCAGAAATCCGATCTGGTTATCCTGGCGGCGCGCCCCTCCGTCGGCAAAACCGCACTGGCTCTGGATATCGCTCGAAACGCCGCCATCAGATTCAAAAAATCCGTGGGTATATTTTCTCTAGAAATGAGCAAGGAGCAACTGGTGGACCGCCTGATTTCGGCCGAGGCCGGCGTGGACATGTGGAAAATGCGCACTGGCCGGCTATCCGAAGCCGGTGAGGATTTTCCCCGAATCGGCCATGCCATGTCCGAGTTGGCAGAAAGCAATATTTTTATCGATGATTTTGCCAATACTAATGTGATGGAACTCCGCACCAAGGCGCGGCGGCTGCAACTGGAACATGGATTGGATCTGATTATTCTGGATTACTTGCAACTAATGGAGGGCTCTGGTTCGCGGCAATCGTCAGAAAGCCGCGTGCAGGAAATCGCCGAGATCACTCGCGCCCTTAAGGGCCTGGCACGCGAGCTTAATGTGCCGGTCTTGGCGCTATCGCAATTATCCCGCGCTGTGGAAATGAACAAGCCGGCCATCCCGAAGCTCTCGCACCTGCGCGAATCCGGCTCGATCGAGCAAGATGCTGATGTGGTAATGTTCATTTACCGCAAGTCCGCAGACAGGAACTATGACATCAATTCGCTGACTGACGAGGAAAAGCATGCCGCAGAAATTCATATCGCCAAACATAGAAACGGCCCAACCGGCAACCTGAACCTGTTTTTTGAAGGCAACACGGTCAGTTTTAAGAATGTGGATAGAAGTTATAATTAAAATTCAATGACCAATTCAAAATGACCAATGACCAATTTTATTTATTATTTTTTAGTCATTGGAAATTGGTTATTGTTAATTGAAATTCAATAATATGTTTTCAAAAATCAAAGCGGTGCAAGACCTGAGATCCCAGGCCAACCAGATTAAAAAAGCCCTGTCCGAAGAAACGGTCGAGGGTCAAGGGGGCTGGGGCAAGGTCAAAATCAAGATGGACGGCAATCAAGATGTAAAATCGGTGAAAATCTCTGATGACATTCTGGGCGACAAAGCCAAGCTGGAAGGCGCAGTCAAAGACGCAGTAAATGACACAGTTAAAAAAGTCCAGCGCGTCATGGCCAACAAAATGTCGCAAATGGGCGGACTGAATCTGCCCGGCCTGAACAAATAAACAATAAAATAACTCCATATAAGAATGGAGTTATTTTATACTCCTAATACTATTTTACTTTACTTAACGCACTGTAACTTTTTTATTTGTTTTTCCTATCTTTTCTGATCCTTCAAATAAATCCTTATACTGCTCCATTACATTATTTAACGCCTCAACAAATTGCTCATAATCGGGATTCTTTGTTGCTAACTTCTCCATATATCCAGCAGGAGGAGCATTTGTTAAATTATCGTTGGCTTTGGCCACATTGCCGGTTTTTTTAAGTTCTCTAAATAATGTTTGTATTGTGGATCTGAGTATTCTGCGCCCATTCCAAATATACGCTTCCGGAACTTCATCTGCATCAATAATGTCATCAATGTATTCATCAACACCAATAAATTTTTTAATAATTTCTTCACGTTTCTTTTCTCTGATTTCCGGTATTTCATTTTTAGCTGCTCTTTTTTGCTCTTCAGTCGCAGCTAAATGGCTATCTCCTTCTTCATCCACTTCGATGCTGGCGCCACCGCGTATTAATTCCTCATCCGATTTAGCTCGTAATCTTTCAATGCTAATCTGTTCTGGTGATTTTGGCATACTTAATTTTGTTAATAATTATGCCTATATTTTACCCCCCCCCGACTAGTTTTGGCAAATCAAGTTATCCACAGGCAACAAAAAAACCGCCAATCAATTCAATAGCGGTTATCAATGATCAAAACTTAGCTAAAATTAGAAATTATTTTTTCTATTGACAAACCATATCTGACATGCTATCATAATAACACATTTGGGATTTTCCCATCGAACCCCGCCTCATCAGAGGTGGGGTGAATATTTTTATAAACAATAGAGCGACTCAAATCCTTTTTTGATTCGGGCAAAATCTTCGTCATCAACCTCCCCAACTTTGTTTCTTAGGCGTTTTTTATCATAAATCCTAATCTGGTGTAGTTGCGCATTAATGACAATATTATTCTGTCTGATGGCCACATACCAACTTCCTGATTTTATTTTAGTGGTCAATGGTATACCTAAGAAAATACGATCAGACAACTTTCTATAAATCAAAATCGGCCGAGTAAAAGTTTCTCCCTTACCATAATTTTCTGAACCGAGATTCTGACCTATGGAACACCACCAAATTTGTCTCTCTTTAAAAAATTGCGCTTCTCGTTTTTGTTGGTGCAACTTTTTCTTAACTTCATTCCAGTTATCAAAAATATCTAAGCTAATCATATTTTACTCAAATTTAAATATTAATTCTTGCCTAGCCACTCCTTATCCTGCCTGACCAGCAAACTTTCTGCTCGGCTGGGATCAGCCAACAAAATCTTAGTCGTCCGTTCCATGCGCATGCCCTGACTGCCTTTTATAAGCAATAAATCCCCTGCTTTAACCTGATGCAAGAGATAATCACCGGCGCTGATACTGTCATTAAAATAATTTATTTTATCTTCATCAAAACCATCGGCAATGGCGATTGAGGTGATAATTTTCGCACGGTCGCCGACAACCACTAATTGATCAATTCCTGACTGAGCAATGGCCCTGCCGATCAATTCATGCCCAGGCCGTTCGTAATTGCCCAATTCCAGCATATCGCCCAAAACAGCAATTTTCCTGCCGCTGGATTTAATCTGCGACAAAACCTTGACAGCGGCGATAGTCGCCTCGGGACTGGCATTGTAGCTGTCATCAATTATCTGCGAATCATTTATCCCTTCAAGTAAATGCATGCGCCCGAGTGGTGGAGAAAAATTCTTCAAGGCCTCGACGATTTCTACCAGATTTATTTCCAAAATAATCGCCACACAGGCGGCGGCCAGGGCCGCATAAACCAGATGCCCGGCCAAAATATTAGGCAAAAATACCGGTACCACCGCGCCCTGATAACACAGTTTAAAGCTGATACCCGAGACCTTGTCACGCTTATAAGATAAATCAACCTCCACAGCCGAAACCATCACCTCCTGAGAAAAACCATAGGTTAAAAAACGCCCGCGCACGGAATTTTTCAGACCCAAAACCATTTCATTATCAACGTTTAAAACACCCCAGCCGCCAGGTTTCAATTTAGTCACTAAAATCGCTTTCTCCTTGGCGACTTTTTCTATTGTCTTGAAATACTCCAAATGCACCGGGCCAATATTAGTAATGACTCCAATATCTGCCGGAGCCAGCTCGGTCAAGTACTCCATGTCGCCAGGATGGTCCACACCCATTTCCAAAATCAGAACTTCCGGATACTTTGCATCATCCTTTATAATCAGTTTAATCGCTTGCCAGAAAATTCTTATCCATTTCCCGATCGAATGCCCGCCAGACTGCTCGCCGATAATGGTTAGCGGCAGGCCGATTTCGTTATTGTAGTTTTTTATATTCTGCCGCACGCGGAATTTGTCGGCCAGCACGGAAAAAACCGCCTCCTTGGTGGAGGACTTGCCGATACTGCCGGTAATACCAACAACTTTCGGCTCGTATTTATTCAATATTGCACGCGACAGAAAAAATAAAATTTTTTGTAGGATTTTTTTTAAGTATATTTTCATTTGTTTATATTTACATTGCGACCGTTAAAAAATATTGTGCCAATTTCAGACGGGAACGAACGGCCCGAAGGGCAAATCAAAACAGCGAAACGTTTTTGATTTAGTGAGCGAAGTCTAAAATTTGGCCATGATTTTTTACAGGTCGCGACTTTTTCTGCCGCTTTTTCTAGAAAAAGCGGCATTAAAAATCTACTTATCTTTCGGTATATTATAATACTGCAAAGCGAATTTGGCAACTTCAGTGAAAACCGGCGCGGCCACTGTCTCACCCAACTTTCCCTCAATCGGCTCATCCACACGAACCAAAATGGCGATCCTAGGCGTTTCAAACGGCGCGAAACCCACAAAAGAACCGATGATATGGTCATCGGATTTGTAGCCGCCATGGCCTGAAGGCACCTGGGCCGTGCCAGTCTTGCCTCCCACGCGATAGCCAGCAATCTGCGCCTTCTTGGCATGGCCGTTTTCTACCACCGACACCAACATGCCCTTTAAAATCGTCGAGTTCTTCGGTGATATTACCTGCCTGACCACCTGCGGCTGGGTATTCCTTATCACCTCATCGCCGTTAATCACTTGGGAAACGATGTATGGCTTCATTAATTTTCCGCCATTTATAATCGCCGCGAAAGCAGTAATCATCTGCAAGGTTGTGACGGAAATACCCTGGCCAAAAGTCGCAGTGGCAGAATTGATCTCGCCCTTTTTATTCAGATTGGCGATATTGCCTGGCATCTCCTTCTGCAAATCAATGCCGGTAATTTCGCCAAAGCCGAATTTCTTGACATAACCCGCGAACATCTTGGTACCCATGGCCCTCATGGCAAAAATCGCTCCGGTATTGATGGAATTTTCCAGCACCTGAATCATGGTTGACCTGCCATAAACCTTGTCATTGAAATTCCTTATTTTATAATCTTTGTAATCGACCACACCAGTATCCACATACGTTGTTTCCGGAGCAACGGCGCCGGCATCAATCGCCGCAGCCATGGTGATGGCCTTGAAAACCGAGCCCGGCTCATAGGCATCAAAGATGGCCTTGTTATTAAAAACACTCGCGTCCTTAACCTGATAATACTTATCCGGGTCATAATCGGGGAAACTGCACATGGCCAAAATCGCGCCGGTCGATGGCTCCATGACAATGATTGAACCGCTTTTTGACTTGTGCATGTCCAATGATTTCTTCAATTCGGTACAGGCCTTATACTGAATGGCTCGATTAATTGTCAAAACCAAATCTGCCCCGTCTATCTTCTCAGTGAATTCATTATTGCCCAAAGTAATCATGTTGCCGCTGGCGTCGCGTTCCGAATGGATTTCCCCCATCTGCCCGGCCAAAATCTGATCATAATAACCTTCCAGGCCGTACTGGCCCTCTCTGGCATCGCCCCGATAGCCCCAGAAGCCGAATAACTGCCCGCCCAAATCCTTCTCAGGATAATAGCGATAACTTTTTTCACTCCAACCGACACCCTTTAAATTCATGTCCTCCAACTGCTTGATCTGATCATCGCTGACTCGTTCGCGAATCGGATAATAATACCTATCCTTGGGCAAAAAGGCGTCATGCCACTTGTCAATAAACTCTTGACGTTTGATCACTTCTTCAGATGATGAACTGAAATTCAGATTGGTGGAGCTGGTGATGCGCTGCGCATAACTTCTCTCATCATCCTCAGATAAACCCAGGACTTCGTATAACTTTCGAGCTGTGGTTGTGGCATCTTCAATCTCATTGGGCACGGCATAAACCACGTACATCGGCCGATTGGTCACCAGTGGATAGAGCACCGACTGATTATCAGTGTTATTCTCCAAGACATAAATTGAACCGCGCTCGGGAAACAGCTTCTGATACAACTCATGCTGATCTGCCGCCAGAGCGGCATAGAATGAACCCTTAAGAATTTGCAAATCAAACAGCCGGCCGATCAAAAAAATCGCCAGGCATAAAAAAAGAACCGACAAAAATCTCAGGCGTTGGGGATTGTCGGTTTTTTTTGTAAAAAATTGCGCCGAGACAAATGACATAAGACCTAATGGCGGTTTAGGGCAAGGGGGCTGTCAAGGGCTGAGATGGTTTCCACATTATCTGCCGGCACTAGATTCAAATTCTTCAACTTGGCCTCAATTTCCGCCATGGATTGCAATCTTATATAATCCAAATTCAGCCGTTTGTTTTCATCCTGTAGCCGTGACAATTCATTCTCACGGCTTTTTATTTCGTAACCATAGGTGGCTGTTTGATTAGTCTGCGTCAGATAAAAGAATCCCACCAGCAAATTAGCCAATAAAAGAACAATCAGGACGCTACGACCACCAATTATCCGCCATAACAGCAGCTTAAAACTGCCGGTCAACTCGGGGAAATGATGATTGCGTTTTTGCTGGCGATTTAATTTTTTCCAAAGTGGAGACATAAATAGTCGGTAGTTTATAGTCTGTAGTCAGTGGCAAATTTCTTTAATTAATTTTTTCTACCACACGCAATTTGGCGCTACGGGACCGCGGATTGGACTTTACCTCTCTGGCCGAGGCCACGATCGGCTTTTTCGTCAGCACCTTCAGCCTGGCGCCATCACCCTTTGACCAGTCGCGAAAAAAATTCTTGACAATCCTGTCTTCGCCGGAGTGGAAGGAAATGACTGCCAAACGCCCGCCCTTCTCCAGCAGCTCCACGGCCTGCGGCAGGACTTTGCGAATATTGCCAAACTCATCATTAACGGCAATGCGCAAGGCCTGCATGACTCTTGTAGCCGGATTCCGCTTGGATGGCCGATGATACCGCTGGCGATAGATATCACTGATCAGCCGGACAAGCATGGTGGCCGATTGGATATCTTCTCCCTTCTTCCTTCTGGCGATTACTGCTCTGGCAATTGGCTGAGCCAGCGGTTCTTCGCCATATTCCTTAAAAATCCTTATCAATTCTTCTGCGCCGGCTCGCAACAGAATGTCTGCCGCTCGCGACCGATCGTCTGAAGTATCAAAACGCATATCCAGGGGCTGGCAAGAATTAAAACTGAAACCCCGCTCTTCATCTATCAGCTGGTCTGATGACAAACCTAAATCCAGAATAATGCCGCTGATTTTACCCAGGTCGTACTCATCTTTTGCCTGCTGGTAAATTTTTTTTAGTTCACGATAATTGCCATTAACCAGAATCAGATTTTGGGCCTGGCTATTTTGGACTACTTTCCTGTCCCAATCAATGCCTAACAATTTTCCAGATGGTTTGATTTTCTCCAGAATGGCCAGGGCATGTCCGCCGCCGCCGAAAGTGCCATCAATAAAGTTTTTGCCCGGCTGAGGATTGAGGAAACTTAGAGTTTCTGACAAAAGAACCGGTTCATGAATCGAGGGCATATTACAGAAAATTTCAATGACTAATGTCTAATGACCAATGACCAATAAAAATTCAAAACTTAATTATTCTTACGCAGATCACTCAAAGTTTCGGCAATCTGGTTATAATTTTTCTCGCTCTCTGACTGATATTTATTCCACTTCTTCTCGTCCCAAACTTCCAGGCGATTATACAAACCAGCAATAATCACATTCTTGTTTAAGCCGGCAAATTGCCGCAAATATTCCGGCAGGATAATCCTACCCTGCTTGTCAAACTCCACTTCCATGGCCCCAGCCAGCATGGCGCGCGAAAAAGCGCGATTGCCTGACCGGTCGATGGGCAGACCGGCAATCTCCTTGGCCATCCTCTGCCACTCTTTTTGCGGATACAAAAACAAGCAGTTATCCAAACCTTTGGTAACCACTGCCTGCTTAAGCTCAGGGCGAAACTTCGCCGGTACAGCAACTCGCCCCTTGTCATCTAAATTATGTGAGTATTGGCCGATGAACATAATGTTTAGCAAATATCAAATAAAATGTCATCCTGAGTTTTTCGCGTTAAGCCCGAAGGGCGAAGCGAAAAGCGTGAGGATCTAAATTTAAAACCTCAAGCCACGCCGGCGTTTAAAAATCCTCTCAAAAAATAAAATCACCACTTTTCACCACTATGTAATAATTATATACCACTTTATACCACCAAGCAACAATTTATACCCTTTTTATTTTAACAAAAAAATGCCTAAAATTAGGCATTTATTTTAAAAATTTTATAACTGTGGATAGATGGTGCAAAACTAAGCAAAAGACAACAAAAACTTATCCACAAAGCTATTGGTTCGCCAAAGTGATATTCGGCGCACGATCATAATAGGGCATGACCAATCGGCCGTGAGGAATATCCTTTATTAATTTCAACATCTTTCCGACTAGATCCATATTGCCCGAGAACTGATCAGTCCTTAAACCAGCTATCGGCAGATTGAGTGACCAGCCCAGAGCATTGGCTACAGCCACACCGCTGCGCACACCAGTAAATCCCCCGGGGCCAGTTACCACACCTATACCAGAAAGTTTTTTTATTGATAATTTTTGCGACTTAATAAATTTATCTATTGCCGGAACCAACATCTCGGCTGAATTAAACCGGCTCCGAATCTTTTTTACTTTAAAGCTGTTTTTATCCGCCAAAATTATCGCCAGGTAATCTGAGGGTGTGGTATTTATAATCAGTAACATACCTATAATTTCTCTCTCAAACGATTAATCAAGGTGATATTTTTGTTTTCCAATAAACCGACCAGGAACTTATCAGCCACGCTGCGGCGATAATTGAATTCGCTCTTGGTCATCAGGGCATAATTAAGAGAACGCGACATTTCCTTCTCAAATTTGACAATCAGCCGCTGTACCTTATGTTTGGCGATAGAGCCGACTATGAGAATATCGGCCTCGGCTTCTTCACTGCCCACAAAGACGCCGGACAACAGGAAAAAATCAATCTCACCCAACTTGGCAACCTTTTCAGCCAAAGTATGCTCCATCACTGTATGCGCCTTAATGAAAAGGGCGCGCAAATCATCAATTAAGGGGCAATCACGGTTGAGATAATAATATTTGCGCTTGCCGCTATCCTCCTCTGTCTCGACTGCATCTTTCCTGCCCTCCGGACGATTGGTCGAGAGAAGAATGCCTAGAGATCCCAAATTATCCAGCTCGCGGCGCAAGGCATTGAGGTGGACATTCAAGCTGCGCGCCAATTCGCGCACAAAAAAATATTTGTCTGGATTATTAAGGAAAAGTCGCAAAACCAAAACACGGGTTTTTGAACCGAATAATTTTTCCAACATACTCATTTTGCCATTACTTATGGTTTATTGTATAATATTGCTAAGCTAATGTAAAGTCAATAATACGGCAATAGACAAATTTAACATCAAATTGGCGAAACTGGCAAGCGAAAATGACACGAGTGCCAGCGGCGAGGTTTTTATTGTCCAGCCAGGCAAAGATTTGGCCGAACGGTTGGGAGTGATGTTTGGCATTATTGAAATTTACAATGCCAATGACAGTTTCGTGGATAACTTCTTAGAAGCCATAAATGACTTGAAGACAGAGTATTACCTGCCGCCTCATCAAATAGAGCATGGCCTGGAACGACGGTTCGAGGAGGCCTTGTCGCGCACCAACCGCCGCTTGCAAGTAGCCATCACCCAGTCAATTGAGGAAATTGACCTGCGTAATATCTCCACGGTTGTTGGCTTGATTTGCGGCAACAAAATCTATCTTGCCGCCACTGGCCGAATCAGGAGCTGGCTCTTCCGACACAAAAAAAATTCTGAATTGTTGACTTTTAACATCTTGAATGAGAGCCAAAAACCTAAACCAGAAACAGAGAAATTATTTGCCAATATTTTAAATGGAGAACTGGGCCAGCGAGATGCCATGCTATTTGCCAATGAAGAGTTAATGGACTTTTTCTCGGCCAGTGAACTCGGCGAAATGATCCTGAAACATCCGATTGATGAGATGGCGAAATTAGTAGAGACGGAGTTGGGGAAAAAAAATGATAAAAAAAATGTATATGCCATCATCTTGAAACCGCAGGGTCTTTTACAGGAGAAACCACCTGCCTCTCCCTCAGTAAAACAATCATCAACCAGCCGGCTGACCTCTCCTGCCAACCGTATAGACAATGAAACGCCCCCAGATAATCGGCCCGCTCCCCCCAAGGCCTCACCTGGCGAGCCGCAATATTCAATTGACAAACTGCTTTATACTCAAGTAAAGACAGAAAAATATCTCACACCTTCGCTTTTGCCAAGCTGGCAGAAAATTCTGCTTCTGGTATGGCGCTGGCTGAAAAAATCAGGTGCCTTTATAGCCCGACATATAAAAAAAATCATCTTGGCAACTATCGGCATAATGAGCGGTTGGAGCAAAAGAATACAAAACAAGAAGAAACAAAATGGCTCGCTTGAACAAGAAACGCCGATGCCATCTATAATCAACCAATCAACTAATGAGGAGTTACTGGATGGGCCAATAATTGATGAGATTACTGATGATGAAGATAACAAAAAAAGTCCCCCAAATGAGACCAGGCGAGTTGGGAATGAATCCCTGACAGCCAATGCCGTGGGCATGGTCAAGACGGACACAAAATCCAATAATATTACCGAGGCCATCAATGGCTTTATAAACAAGCAAATTGTCAAATTACTTACTTTGAAAAAACGCCAGAAAATCATCCTGATCGCCGCTCTGATCTTCCTGTTTGTTTTTGCCCAGAGCGTGGTGATGATTGGCCGCTCCTATGATACCTCAAATGGCAATTTGTCAGGCAATAGCCAGCTGGCCAAGCAAATTGAAGATGAGTTAAGCAATGCTGAGGCGCAAAATATCTTTAGCGATGAGGCAGGTGCCTTGAAATCAATCAAGACGGCGCAGGAACTCTTGGCACAAATCCCCGATAATATATTTAACCATTCGCTAAGAACTGACCTCTCGTCCAAAATAACTCAAACCATCCATAATTTGGAACGGATAAGCTACTTGGAAAATCCAACAGTCACTGCTGATCTATTATCTAATCAGGCATCTACCACGCCGCTCGTTGGCCTAGCCAAAACCGGCAAGGTCTTCTGGACTTATGACAATGGCAAAAAATCGCTCTGGCGATTCGACACTTTGACCAATAAACTTGAAGTCAGGACCACCACCCTGCCGCAGGTAAAAAAATTAACGGCACTTGATGATAAGAACCTTCTGCTTTTAGCTAACAACGGCGGTTATTACAAATACGACATCAACAAAAAATCAGCGGCCAAGACCAGGCCGAGCAAGGACTACTTCAATATCAAAAACTTCGTCAGCGCTTCTGCCCTGCTTGACCCACCACTGGCTTCATCTACCATTGCCATGGCGACTATAAGCGAAAGTTATAATTTCTTCTTGGATGCCTCCAACACCCGACTCATTGTCTTTGATAAAAACAGCGCCTTGAAGCGCCAATATGTCTCGCCGAAATTTTCCTCAGCCAATTCGTTCGCCATTAGTTATAAGGACAAGAAGGCCTGGATCTTTGCAGGGGGTAAGATTTATCAAGTCGATTTGGATTTTTAATTTTGGACACAAAAAACATCCCTGCCTTAGGCGGGGATGTTTTAGTTTATGATTATTTTAGAGTAACAGTGGCGCCGGCCTCTTCTAATTCCTTCTTGATCTTTTCGGCCTCTTCTTTCTTGACGCCTTCCTTGACCATCTTGGGCGCGCCGTCAACCAAATCCTTGGCTTCTTTAAGGCCCAGGGTGGTAAGGGTGCGGACGGCCTTGATGACATTGATCTTATTAGCGCCAGCGGCGGTAAGCTCAACATCAAAACTGTCCTTCTCTTCTGCGGCAGCGGTAGCGGCTCCACCAGCAGCGGCGACCATAACCGGAGCAGCGGCTGAAACGCCGAATTTTTCCTCCAAAATCTTGACTAACTCGGCCAATTCCATGACCGACAGCTTATCGATTTGTTCCACGAGGGTTTTAAATTTCTCCGGAATAACGACATTTTTTTCTTCTGACATATAATTTAGTTATTTTCCTTATTTGTCATCCTCGGAAAATCCGTAAGCGAAGCGGTAGGATTTATCCGGGGATCCAGGAAATTAGTTAATTAATAATATTGTTACGCAGCTTGTTTTTCTCGGCTTTCTTTAAAAGCATTCAAGACGCGGACAATGCCAGAGATGGGATTTGACAGGGAGCCAACGATCTTAGCCAGTAATTCCTGGCGCGAGGGGATCTTTGATAATTCCACAACTTTGGCGGCATCAATATAGGCGCCTTCCATAATTCCGCCCACAAATTTTATCTTGTCATTATCCTTGGCAAAGCCGGCTAAAATCCTGGCTGGAGCAACCTCGTCGCCGTAAGAGAATAAAGTGGCGACTTCGCCGCCGAAATCCTGCTCGGCAATCTGCTTCATCCCCTGCTCGCTTAGGGCCTTTTTAAGTAATGTCTTCTTGGTCACTAAATAATCAACACCCTCCTGGCGGGATTTGTTGCGCAGTTTGTTAATTTCCTTAACCTCAATTCCGGAATAGTTAAACATCACTGCGGACTTCATCTTGGCCAGCTTATCTTCAATTGTCTTAAGTAGGGCTAATTTTTGGCTTTTAGTTTTGGGCATAAATTTATATCAATTACGAATTTCAAATTACGAATTACGAATTATGTAACAAATTAATGTAACAAATTATATAACAAAAAAGCTGTGTTTCCACAGCCGTAAATTGCCCCAAATAGGCGATTTCCTCGGCCGGGCTTATAGAGCTTTTCTACCTGCTCCGCCAGCTGTCTGTGGAATATAAATCAATTATAGCAAAGATAAGAAAAAAGTCAAGAGTTTGATTTTTTACTGATAAAATGCTATATTAAAACCATCTTAATTGAACAAAATTAACTGTAATTATGGAAAAATACCTGATTGAAGGAGGGTGCAAATTAGCCGGAGAAATTTCGGTCTCAGGCGCAAAAAACGAAGGGCTAAAAATCCTGGCGGCCTGTTTGCTGTCGAGCGAGCCATGCACCATCACCAACTGGCCGAAAATTGAGGACTTGGAGAGGATGCTGGAACTCTTGGAGGATTTGGGCGCAAAAATCATTCGCGACGACAATTCCATCACCATAAAAACCGATGACATTAATAAGACCGAACCCAATGCCGAATTAGTGCGCCGCCTCAGGTCTTCGGTCATGCTGGCCGGGCCATTACTCGCGCGTTTCGGTGAAGTGACTATGGCTCACCCCGGCGGCTGCGTCATCGGCAAGCGTCCGATTGACATGTTCCTAAACGGCTTCCGCGCGCTCGGCGCAGAGCTGGAAGAAAATGACGGCAGCTATACCTTGCGCGCCAAAAAACTCCATGGCGCAAAAATCGTCATGCCCTGGGTGGCAGTAACAGCAACTGAAAGCTTGATGATGACTGCGACTCTGGCCGAGGGCGTAACAACGATTGTCAATGCGGCCATGGAGCCGGAAATCCCGGCACTAGCCGATTACCTAAATTCCTGCGGTGCCAAAATCACCGGCGCAGGAACGCCAATTATCAAAATCGAGGGAATCAAGTCACCTGGCGGCGGTCAGTGCAAACTGATTCCCGATAGAATCGAGGCTGGCACCTTCGTAATGATGGGGCTGATTACCGGCAGTGAAATTATCGTAAAAAATTGCCAGCCCCAACATTTGGAAGTGGTTCTAGCAACTCTAACAAAAGTTGGTGCCAAACTGGAAGTCGGCGACAACTGGATCAAAACCAAACCGTCAAAATTACATGGGGTGGAATTGCGTACTCATGAATATCCCGGCTTCCCCACTGATTTACAAGCACCTTTTACAGTTTTAATGACTCAAGCCGAGGGACTGTCCTTAATCCATGAGGTGATTTATGACGGCCGTCTTTTTTATACTGATAAACTGTCGCTAATGGGTGCCAATATTATCATGTGCGATCCCCATCGAATTATTGTCATGGGGCCGACAAAACTAATTGGCAAAAAACTGGAATCACCCGACCTACGCGCCGGCATGGCCTTGGTTTTGGCCGGCCTAGCAGCAACAGGCAAAACCACGATTGACAACATCTACCAGATTGAGCGCGGCTATGGCAATGTCGTGGAACGATTGGGGCAACTCGGTGCACAAATCGAAAAAATATGACCTTATTCCATCGTCGGCTGATCTATGTTATTTTTATTATAATTTTCCTAGTCGCCACCCCGCTCATAGTCCTCTATACCATGGGTTATCGTTATAATTTCACCAAGGGGCGAGTGCAAAAAACCGGGATATTAAAAATCACTTCCCTGCCAAGAGGTGCGGACATTTACCTGAATGGTATAAAATATACTGGTCAGACGCCGGCCAAAATAGAAAAAGTCCTACCTGGCGACTATGAAATTAAATTAAGCAAGAATGGCTACTTCAACTGGCAAAAAAAACTGGCGGTCTATGAAAATGGCACGACTTTCGCGGAAGATGTTATTTTGTGGAAACAAAGCCAGTCCCTAATCCTGTCTACCACCAGCCCATCAAGCTGGCTGGTTTCGCCAGATAAAAATATTGTCGCCTTCGTCAGCGGCAGCGAGATCGGGTTACTTGACATAAACAGCGGTATCTTTGGAGAGATTTCCGGCGGTAATATTGAAATTATCTCCACTCTGGCCAATGAAGATGGGATAAAATTAATAAGCTGGTCGCCATCCGGTCGTTACATTTTGGCCCGAATATCAGATGCCTTGGTAAGCTATTTCCTGATTGACACCATGGCCAAGACCAACAAAAAAATCAGTGGTAGTGGTAAAAGTTACATCACTATAAAATGGGACAGCGCGACTGATAATCTTTACGGACTAGACAAAGCCGGCTTGTGGCAAGTTGATCTCTCATCGCTAAAAACCACATTAGTGACTAAAATCGGCGGCAATGATTTCTATTTCTATAATCGCTATCTTTATTGGCTTAATAACCAAGGACTCGGCCGGCAAACAGCTGATGGTCAAGGTGCGATTGAACAAATTGCCAACTTGAATTGTTCTACCGCTTGCCAAATCAACACTATTAAAGGAAGCAAGGCGCTGATAATTGATCCGACTGATAAAAATTTATTCATTATCGATTTGAACCGCCAATTAAAAAATATTACAGCCACGGCCGGGGGTCTGGACTGGCTGAATAATGATTCTCTGGTCTTTTATAATTATTTTGAAATTTATATTTTTGACTTCTCCAAAGACAGTCCCGAGCTTATCACCCGATTAGGCACGCCAATCACCGCGGCCATCTGGCATCCCCAAGGCCGTCACTTGATCTTTTCAAGCGATGGAAAAATAAAAATTATTGAACTAGATAATCGCGAACTGCGCAATATTATTGATGTGGCGAGCGGCCAGGCCGATTTCCTAACAATTGATCGAAGCGGAGATAATCTCTATTATAGTATTGACAGGCAGGGAATATTCAAGTTAAATATCAAATAAAGTTCCAAAATCCCGCCCGGCAATAGCCAGGGCGGGATTTTTAATTTATCAACATTATCTTAAAGCGGCCCGAATTTTGTCAGCTATCTTTTCCGCTTCGCCCGGCTCATATTTGCCGCCGTGCCACAGCTCGCGGCCATCGCCCGCAAAACGCGGCATCAGATGCCAGTGGAAATGATTAACCAGTTGTCCGGCGTCTTTGCCATTATTCAGCCCCAAGTTAAAACTACTTGCGCCTGTTGCTGCCAAAACTGCTGGAGCGATTTTCTTTACTGTCTGAGCTAAATGGCAGAGCAAATCATCGGGTAGAGCCAAGAAATTATCATAATGCTCTTTGGGAATAATTAGGGTGTGACCGGGATTGACTGGCGTGATGTCCAAAAAAGCCAAAACCTTGTCATCCTTATATACCTTGTTTGCCGGAATTTCACCGGCAATGATTTTACAAAAAATACAATCAGACATATTAATAATTTTAATTGCTAGTTTATTATTTTAATTGACACTTCTGATTATTGATCGTCTCCTGGAATTCCTTGCCAGAAAAATACTCCAAAGCAAGAATAACACTCAAATCATCCTTAATACAGTATTTATTTTGAACTGATGCTGGTAACTTCTGATAATCTGTCCAAACCGCTCGGGCCAGATCCAGGTCGCGATCAGAGATATTGATATTTAAAATCGGTCCAGAATACCAATCGTAAGCTGTAAATAATGCCAGGATTACGATGGCAACTATCATGCCATGGCGGCTCATTGCCAATTTCTTGAAATTATAAGCAATTATAAAAACCAACGGCAGAGCGGCAAAAAGGGATAGACGCCGCGAAACCAAATGCTCTCCCGACAGTATCGGCCAGGTTATAAGATAGGCGGCCACAATCATGATCAAAAATCCGGCAATCAGCTGCCAGGCAATACTTTGTTTGAACACCTTAAATAACGAATAAATAATGCCAGGTACAAAAACCAAGACAAAAATAAAATCCAAAAAAATATGCGACTGGCCGAGTAAATCAGCCAAACGAGCGGAGGGCACAAAATAAACGAAATTGCCCGCCACCCAGGCATCAACTAATTTTGAGAGTGACCAAGCTATCTGAGGGCTGGAAAAATAATCCAGAATCGCCAGAACCGCAACAGACAATATCAATGCGAGCCAAAAATAAATTTTCTGTAATCTTAAGGCGCAGGCCAAAAACACTGACAAAACAGCCAAAATAAACGCCAACAAATAATTAAAATACATCAGGATTAAAAAAAATAAAATAATTACTAGCAGGCGGCGACCACCCCTTCGTAACCAGGCAAACAAAAAAAGCAGATAGAAAGCGAGCCAGAGGAAGCCGTAGGATGCTGATAAACCTTGAGCGCCATAATACTGAAACAGATACAAACTATTGGAAATCATGGCGCCGAGCAGAGCAAATTTTTTGTCTGGCCAAACCAGCCAACACAAGGCGAAGACAATCAGCGGTAAAAACAGTGACCAAAGAAGCGGCAGTAATAAACGATTGATTTGGAAGATGCCGATACCGGTGATTTTGGCGGCAATAACTTCCAGCGACCACATTGAACCATAAGACAGTTTGGCGCTGTCTATAAACGCCTGGGGAATTTTTAGCAGGCCAATCTGCTTAAACCAGATATTTTTACTAAGCAAAGTCGGCTGATACTCCAACTCAGCCATTATCCTCTGCTCTGAGCCAAGATGCCGAAAACGGTCGCCACCAAAACCATTGGTATAAGCCAAGAGATAAGAATGGATAAATAAAGAGAAAACAATGATTGCTATTAGCACCCGCCAAATTTTTTGACCGTTAAAAATTGCACAAAAAATTATGGCTGATGCCAATGCGGCAATAAAAGGCAACCAGGCAGGCAAAATCTGCCATGGGCTAGTTAAGCGGTTGCCGCTGGCTGTATGAAAAATCGCCAGCCAGCCGAAGATTAGAAGCAAACTAAACAAAGCCCACAAAACCGATGGTAAATTCTTGACGCCGCTCTCATCAAGCTGTGAGTCCTTAATCGGCCAGTCACGCAGGAGAAAGTAAATTACACCAATCGTGGCAGAGGTAAGAATGAATACCAGCCAAATGGTGTAATTATTTAAGATAAACCAGGCGGTAAAAATATTGGCAATGGGAGCTAAAAGGAACAGCGGCAGGAAAATTGCCAAAATATAATTCAGCCGACCAAAAGGAAAAATTCTGGCTAGGATTTTACCAGAGAAATAAGCGACAACAACCAGCCAGATAATAAATAAAACTATTGCCATAGCTAAATATTAAAGAGTGCGCGCGCATTGGCCGTGGTCTGTTCTGCGGCTTCCTCGTAAGTCGCGTTTTTCAATTCTGCCAATTTGCGGCAGACAAACTCCACATATTGCGGCAGGTTGCGCTCACCTCGATGCGGCTCGGGCGATAAAAATGGCGCGTCGGTTTCAATTAGAATTTTCTCCCAGGGAGTAATCTTAACGATCGCCTGTATTTCTTCGGCCTTCTTTCTAAAAGTTATAATACCGGTAAAACCCAAGTACAAACTCAAATCCAAAAATTTCTGAGCTTGAGTGCTACTGCCGCCAAAGCAATGAACCACTCCCCTGACCTTGTGGCCCGCTGTTATTTCTTGCTGTACAATTTCCAGTAAATCATCATAAGCGCCGTAGGGATCTTGCTTCTCGCCGCGGCAATGAATGATAAGCGGCAAATCCAATTCCTCGACCAAGGAAATAAACTCACGAAAAACCTCTGCCTGCTTGGCTTTGTATTCTTCTATTTGCCTGACGGTATATTTGTCAAAATAATAGTAGTCCAGGCCAACCTCGCCGATGGCCACGACTTTTTTTGATGACAGAGCCAAATTGCGATACTTCTCGCGGTCAAAATCCTCTTGCCGGCTTTTAAAGGTATAAGGCACACCATTCATCACCACTGTGTCTTCGGCGTCGGCAATAAGATCCAGTGGGTGCAGGCCGACCGCGGCATAGACGCCGCGCTCGTATTTATCCGCATACTCCACCGCACGCCGCGAAGTAGAATCCTGAGAGCCGACGACGATCAGAGCGTAATTATCAGATAAAAAATCCTTGACGACCTGGTCGGCGTCATCCTTGAAAGTTATAAAATTTATGTGGCAATGGGAATCAACTAAATTCATACTTGTCATCTCGACCGAAGCCAGTGTAATCAATGGCTGAGCGGAGAGATCTAAAAATTAATTACTGGCTCGCTTGATTTAACAACACCCACGGTTGTACCGACCACCTAGATCCCTCGACTTCGCCCCGCAGAAGCGGGGCTTCGCTCGGGATGACAGAGAGTGGTAAATCAAAACACCGACTTAATTCTGTTAAACGCCTCAGGCAAGAGATTAGTCAGCCAGACGGCGGAGGCGACGAGCCAGTGAGCCACTTGCGAGCCATTTAAGGTATTGGTGACAAAAGAAGAATCAGGCGCAAACTTGGCAATGACATAAATCACAATGCCTATAGTGAGCAATCCTTCAGCCGCGCCCAAAATAACTCCGCCCAGGCGGTTAATGGATTTAAGAAAGGGAATAATAGAGATCAGGCGGAAGGCCTTGTCTAACAAATGGAAAAGAAAAACCACCAGCCGGTTGACGATAAAAAATATCAGTAAAAAGGCGGTGATTTTGGCGGCAACATCGTGACCCATCAGAATCGGTGTTAGCCAATCGGCCACGGGCATAAAAAAACGCCCAGCCAGCCAAGTACCGGCAGCCAAACCCACCAGAGAACCGATGGACCGAATCAGTCCCATGACAAAACCCCAGACCATGAAACAGAAGAAGATGAGAATTAAAATTACATCGACGAAGGTAAAAGTCATATATTTTTATAAAATTTTACTGGATTCTGGGAAACAATGCCTCGCTCTTTTTAACCTTCGCACCCGGTTCTAACAACCCCCAAACCTGCAAGGTCTTGATATCTTTTGAGTTAAAGTCGCCTTGCCCCAAAGCGGCCATAATCTTCTCTGAGGTGTCCGGTATTATCGGCCAGAGCAACAGCGCCAAATGCCGTAAGATCTCAAGCAAATTATAAATCACTGTAGAAAGCCGCTCGGGGTCAACTTTAGCCAGTTCCCATGGTTTGCTGGCTTCCACATAGCCATCACCCAGCTGGTTGATTTTCTTGATCGCCTCGATTGCGCCGTCAACCTGAAAATTATCCAAAGATAACTGATAATCAGACCAGATCTTCTCCACTTCATTTTTTAATTCAGCATCGCGGGCGGGAACAACACCGGAAAAATATTTCTCGGCCATGGTGGTGACGCGGCTGGCGAAATTGCCGATGCCGTTGGCTAGGTCGGAATTGTATTGAATGGCAAATTGACTGGCTTTGATATCGCCATCCTGGCCGAAGGGAAACTGCGATAAGAGCAAATAGCGCGTGGCATCAGTGCTAAATTCCTTGATCAAATTAAAAGGATCAATCACATTGCCGAGTGACTTGCCCATTTTCTGCCCATCAACCGTAAAAAATCCGTGCGCGAAAACTGCTTTCGGGACAGGCAGACCCGCGGCGATAAGCATGGCCGGCCAGAAAATGCAGTGGAACTTGATGATATCCTTTCCGACAATATGCACGTCAGCCGGCCAAAATTTATCCAACTTAGAGGTGTCATCAGAACCCAAGCCCAAAGCCGTGACATAATTCATTAACGCCTCTACCCAGACATATGTCACCTGCGACTTGTCCCAGGGAATGGCAATCCCCCATTTCAGATTCTGCCGCGAGACGGAAAAATCGCTTATTTCCTGTTTGAATAGTCCCAAGACCTCATTCTTTTTTGTTTTCGGTAAAATCAGAATTTCATCAGAATCGATCATTTTCTGCACCTGCGGCAGATATTTTTTTAGATCAAAAAAATAATTTTTTTCCTTGATTAAGCTTGGCTTCTGACAATGAATGGGGCACTGGCCGTTTACCAATTCCTTTTCTGTCACGAAGGCCTCGCATCCCTGGCAGTAAAAACCCTCGTATTCGCCTTCGTAAATCGCGCCGGCATCATGCAGTTTGTTAAGGAAAAAATTAACGCCCGCCTTGTGGCGCTCGGATGTGGTGCGGATAAAATCATTATTACTAATATTGAGCTCGTCCCAGCACTCCTGGAATTTAGCTGCCATCTCATCGCAGAATTCCTGCGGCGTCTTGTTTGCTGCTTGCGCCGCCTCGGCCATCTTGGCGCCATGCTCATCCACGCCAGTCAAATACCAGGTATCGTCGCCTTTAAGGCGATGATACCTGGCAAGCACATCAGCGGCAATCGTGGGATAGGCCGAGCCAATGTGCGGCTCGCCGTTGGAGTAATAAATGGGCGTCGTTATATAGAATCTTGACATAATTATTTCTTTCCTTCCACCACCACAACAAATTCTCCCTTAGTGGTGTTATTTTTAATCTTGGTTAAAATCTCTTTAATATTACCGCGATAAATGGTTTCAAATTTCTTAGTCAGCTCGCGGCCGACGACAATTCTTCGATTAGTAGCTAAATTCATCTCGCCAAATTTTTCCATTGTCTTGATGATACGATGAGTTGACTCATAAAAAACAACAGTTTCTTCGCTGTCGATAATTCTTTTCAGCATCGTTTCTTTGCCTTTTTTGTGCGGCAAGAATCCCAGGAACAAAAATCTATCAGCTGGCAAACCGGAAACCGACAAGAGCGCGATTATCGCCGATGGCCCGGGAATAGGTGCGATATTACAGTTGTCACCGAATTTCTTGACTGCCGCTTCCACCAAAAGATTACCTGGATCAGAAATCCCCGGCGTGCCAGCATCTGTTATAACCGCCATCTCGCCCGACTCAGCCAACTTGTCCAGCAAAAATTTAATCTTCTCTTGCGAACTGTGCTGATGGTAGGAAACTGTCTTGGTCTTAATTTGATAATGATTTAAAAGCTTTTGCGAAACGCGGGTATCTTCGCAGGCAATCAGTGGCACTGACTTTAATATTTCCAAAGCCCTTAGGGTAATATCTTTAAGATTTCCCATGGGGGTGGCGACGATATAAAGTTTTAATTTTTGTTGCAAATTCATAATTATATTATAGCACTTTTGCGATAAAAAAATCCAGCCCCAGTTTGAAACCAGAGCCGGAAATTTACTTTGTTATTTTACCGGAATAGTTGAACTCGCCGATCCTTGAATATACTTTGACGGATTAGCAGCAATCACCTTACCAGTCGTTAAATCCTTGTAAAAGTCACCCATCAAATCCACGGCCGTAAAGATATAAGCACCATCGGTAGTGATAGTACCAACTTGGCCCCAGGCCTGAGTCAAGAGCTTGTATTCACCAACTTCGCCGGCAATAATCATGGTAGGCACCTTGGTAATCTTGTACTTGTCAACCAAGGCCTTGCCCTCGACGCTGCTGACATCAACAGTACGACTGTTCTTAATATCCACACCCAAATTCTTCAGTGCGGTCTCATGATTCTTAACATCATAACAAGTAGTACAGGTTTTATCGGTCAAATAAGTGATTTGTATCAAACCCTTAATTTTGTTAGCCGTCAAATCATAATAAGGCGCCAAGATCTGAGTCAAAACAAAACGATTATCAACGGTATTTCCCAGCGCTGGACTGAAAAAATTATCAGTGGAAGTGGCGATCTTGCCCTGGAATTCCACCACCACTGTTGGCAGTTTACTAATATCATACTTTTTGGTAAATTCCCGTCCCTCGCTCCAGGGCCACCAGCCGACATTTAACGTTTCCACATCATTAATCTTGATATTTCGCTGAGTCAAGGCATCAAGAAACAATCCCGTATCCCAGCATTTGCTGCCACACTTAGGGGTGGTGACCAGATAAACTTTCACCTGAGCGATGGGATTAGTGATATTACCCTGGGAGTATTTGTTTTTGTTCAGTAAGCCGATGACATACCAACCCAGTAAGATGACGATGACAATAATTATAACAGCAGCGGAGCTAATTAATATTTTTTTTGTCATCTTCGCTCGCTTCTCTTCCTCGGCTTTTTTGCGGAATATTCTCGGCCAAATCTTTGACCAGGCGGTCTGGCCAAGCCGACCTAAGGCAGCACTCAGTCCAATTACGCGATCGCCTAATTGGCCGAAAAAATTTAAAATTTTTTTCATATTTTTAGCTATTATTTTAATTTAAATTTGATTTTAGCAGCAAAATAATTCGTCAGGTGTGCGGCTGTCAATATTCTCGCCGAAAGGATTGCCGAATTTCCTGATTTGTTCAACCATCTTCTGATTATGCTCGGTGTTTCTGCCTTCCTGGCTGAATCGCTCACGGCAAATTCTAGTGATATTCTGCCAGTTGATTTTGGCCGGACAGTTAAGCGTGCAATTATCGCAAAGAGTGCAGGTGAAATTCCGTTCCCTACTACTAACCTTGGGCATCCGGCCAAGGCAATTCCAAGTTGGACACAAATCATAACACGCCCCGCAATGTATACAGTATAGCATAGTTTGAAGCTCAGTACCAAGTTTTTTATCAACGTCCTCGGTGATCAAAATCAAGAATAATTCCTGAGCGCCCTGCACGCCGGTGACGAGTTCGTTTTCAATGTCCGCCGTCTTGGATGGTCCGCCGATAAGCGAGACGTATGACGGCCAGTCCTGACCCGTGCCCCAGACCGCTGACGCCTTGGCAATTTTTACCGCGTCAACATAACTCCCGACTATTTTTTCTGCGCCACAGACGGCAATATGCTTGCGCGGCAAACGGCTGATTAAAGAGATATTTCCCTCATTCTCTAATATCATAATCTGGCCGTCAGCGGTTACGGCATTAGCACCAGTAATCCCCACGTCGGCGGACAAAATATTTTTCCTTATTTCTTCTTTTAATACATCAACTAACTCCCGAGCTGAGACCGGATAATTTTTACCGAATTTTGCTGAGAATTTTTCGGAAATTTCTTTGGCCGTCAGATCAATTGATGGTAAGACAGGATGATCGCTCTCGCCGCCGATTTTAGAGACGATGTAATTGCCCAAATCTGTCTCGGCTAATCGTTCACCGAAAATTTTATCCAACTTTAATTTATCCAAAGTATTGGACTTGGATTTGGCTATAATTTCGGCATCGGCGACAAGTTCTTGAATTTTAGCAATTGCCTCGACGTTGTCTTTGACGACAAAAACCTTGGCGCCATTTTTCTCCAAATTATTCTTGGCGCGATTGATTAATTCAGGCAAATTATCAAGTGCCTTCTTTTTCAACGCAAAAACCTCCTCGCGCAACAATTCCTGCTCACTCCGGCTTAGAGCGGCATCTCGCTTGGACAGATAATTATAGACGAAAGATTTGTTCATAGTTTCCCCAACAAAACCTCAGAAAACTCTTTGACTTTAATTTTTTGACCCGCGCCATTCCTTAAGTTATAAGTGCACATCGGGCAGGGGGTGATCAGATATTCGGCCGGGGTTTCCAGCGCTTGCGAAACTCTTTCAATGGCGATTTTCTCTGCCAACTCCTTGTTATTGGACTGCACTCCCCCGCCGGCGCCGCAGCAAAAAGCGAACTCGCGGTTCAATGTCATCTCAAATAATTCCACTCCTAAGGACTTTAAAATCTCTCGCGGCTCCTCGTAAATCTTGCTGTAGCGGCCCAAGTGGCAGGGATCATGATAAGCCGCTTTTATTTTTACCTCTTTCAATTTTAATTTGCCTTCTTTGATTTTTCTTAGCAAGTAAGTGGTCATGTGCTCCACCTCAATCTGCCACTTGTCGCCCAGAATCTCCGGATATTTATGGCTCAATATCTCATAGCAGGCCGGACAGCCGGTTATGATCTTTTTGATATTATAATCGCCAAATACCTTTAAATTTTTTTTAGCTAAATTTTTAAAATCATCAGGATATCCGGCATTTAAAACCGGCGAACCGCAGCAAACTTCCTTGTCTGATAAGACGATAAAATCCTCGCCGGACATCTCCAATAATTTTTTATAATTATCAAAAATATCCTTGGCCACGTATTTGGTCAGGCAGCCAGGATAATAAAGCGTGTTTCCATTTGATAGAATTTTATCTAAGAAAGACATGAGTTTAAAACAAAAATTTTAAAACAAAAATATTAGAGCCAGGCCGAGACCGATCAAAATTAGACCCATTACCAATCGCAACCAAGTGCGCTTGGCCTGACGCCATTTCTCCAACTGTTCCGGCTTCACTCCCTTATACACTATTAGTAAAATAATCAAAAGCGGCAGGACGAAAATTAAGTTATAAAAAACCAGATAAGCCACTCCCGACCAGTAAGTCGACTGAGCGGCCAGAAGCGCCAGAATCGCCAAATAAAATCCGCCGGTGCAGGGCAATTCAAACAATGCCACCAGAAATCCCAAAATCACCGCAGCTGGCAAAGAGGCGTGCTTGATATACTTCTCTAGTAGCGGCTTCTTGTCCTCAGGAATCGCCAGAGTCAAGCCCTTGCCGTAAAAAAAGAAATCTTTAATATTTATTAGCCCTGCAAGAATCGCCAGAATGGCCGCTCCCCACAAAATATAATGACTAATTGGTGATAGCCACTGCATGGCGGCCAAGAGTCCCAATCCCGCCGCCAGGTAAACAACGTAGACAGTAATAATATAAACCAGTCCGACTTTAATCATCCTTTTTCGGGCGCCAATGGCGAGTAACGACAAAAGCAAAAATATGATCACTGAGAAAGCGCAGGGATTAATGGAATCAGCCGCAGCCGCCACAGTAACAGCCCAAAGAGTCAGTGAAGCTTTTTGACTGTTTACCTGTGGAAGGACAATATTAATACCCTCGTCAGCCAAATTAAGCTTGATTTTGAAAAAATCTATGACATTTTGATCACCGATGATGCTCTGTCCTCCAAAATACAAATAGGGCACGCTTATATCGTCCGGTGAAATGCCCTTGGCAACATTGAAGTCATAAAATTCCTTGGCATTAGCGGGATTTTGCGACACCTCCTTCTCTATAATATTGAATTTTTTGACTATATCATACTGTTTGAAGAAATCTTCTACTCTGATGCAATGGGGGCAAGTATAGGAATAGTAATAAATATTTTCATTGGGAATGGGCGAGGTTTGAGCCGAGACAATCGCTGGGACTAATGATAAACAAATTAGCAAAAATAAAAATATTTTTCTCATAAATTATTTAAATAAAACTTTTATAAAATACATAAACATCAAGGCAATGACGAAAACGGCGAAGGTGCCGAAGGCCGCGCTCTTGCGGTTATCCTTGTGCAACTCGGGAATCAAGTCGGAGGCGGCAATATAGATAAATCCGCCGGCGGCAAAGGGCAGAAGCAAAACATCAAGCTTGGCGTCAAAATGCAGGGCGATATAACCCAAGAAAATCCCCAAGAATGCCGGCAGAGCGGAGAGGAAATTGAATAACAAGGCCTTCATCTTGCTAAAGCCGGCATAAATCAAAATACCGAAATCGCCCAATTCTTGCGGCACCTCATGCAAAATAATTGATAATGTTACTGGCACACCCAAAGCCGGCCCGCCGCCCCAGAAAGAGACAAAAATAATCAGGCCATCGGTCATATTATGCACGCTGTTGCCGACAATATTCATCCAGCTTAGGTGCTCATGAGTGGTACACTCCTCCTCGTGGCAATGGCGCCAGCGCAAAAATCTTTCCATGACGAAAAACAGGCAGAAACCGAAAAGCAGCCAGGCAAAAATCGCCAGGGGAAAAACCGGATAGCTCAAGGCCTCGGGCAATAAATGAAAAAACGACGCGCCCATCATTGAACCGGCCGCGAACGAGACAAAATAAATTAAGGTCTTCTTGAGCCAGCGATCATTTAACACCAACGTCAGAGCTCCGGAGAAAGAGACAATACTGGTAACGGCCACGGCCAAAAGCGACCATAAAAAATTTGACATGTGGACGATATAGGATTCGAACCTACGACCTCGCCGATGTGAACGGCGCGCTCTAACCTCAGCCAGAGGCTGATCCGCCTTTGGCGGAAACTGAGCTTATTATTAAATCTCTGATCTTTCGACCAAAACCAGATTTATAAAATTTTTCACGCATAACTGCATCGGTTTTACAAAAATACTGCTCATAATATAATAATTCAAACGGTCTATTTTCCTTACTCCAATCGTTAGACCCATAATTATGTTGTTTCAACCTTTCTTTGGGGTCATTATCGGTCAAACCAACATAAAATTTTCCATTATTCGTACTTTTTAAAAAATAAATATAATGCATGTGGACACAATAGGATTCGAACCTACGACCTCGCCGATGTGAACGGCGCGCTCTAACCAACTGAGCTATGTGTCCTTATTTTGGACCTAGGCGGAATCGAACCGCCGTCTCCATCCCACACCTTTTGGACTTGAGGGGAGTCGGACCCCTGACCTCCGCAATGCGAATGCGGCGCTCTAGCCAACTGAGCTACAAGCCCAAAAGGTGTGGGACGAATGCCGTGTTCTACCACTGAACCATAGGCCCGAAAGGACAGGAAAATCCCGCCTTATTTTATTCGATAATTCAAATTCATCTCCACGATTATCTCCTGGCTGCCAGAGGGAATGGTGGGGCTGGAATAATTAGCACCGCCGCCAATACCTGAGGCACCACCCTTACCATCGGCGTAGTAAGGCATACCCTGGCCCGGACCTTGCACATAATTTTCCCACCAACCGATAATTTTGCCCAATCGCACTCCGGCCGCTCGCGCCAATTTGACCGCTTTGTTATTGGCGTCGGCAATGGCCAGAATCCGCGCCTGCTGTTTTAAGTCCTCTAAATTGGCCACATTGAAAGTGATGCTTGAAACCTGATTAGCCCCTGCCTTACCGGCTTCGGCCAAAACCTGGCTGACTTTGTCAGAATTCTTCTGAATGTCACGAATCTTGACGGAAATCTGCTGGTTTGCTGTATAGCCGCCCACTGTGGAGATATTATTGATATAATCGTATTGCGGAGACAAAGAATAATTCTGTGTCACAATATCCTCTGGCGCGATTCCCTGCCCCTTGATCGCCGCCACGATATTCTTGATTTTGCTGTTGAGCTGATTTAAGGCGTCCTCGGGCTTGGCCGCCTTGTCCACCTGCACGCCTAAAATAATCGAGGCCAAATTCGGCTGATAAGTCACCTTGCCCTGGCCGGCGACTGACACTTGATTCTGTTGGTAATTGACTATCCGATCGCGCAGAATTGAGACCACGGCCACGCCACCCAACACCAGAATCAGAATAATAGCCACAGCGGTCTTGCCGGCACCGATTTTTTTCTTCGGTATCATAATTTGATCTTCCATATTTTTTTCCTCCTTGTCTCGGCCCGCATACGGGACGGACTGCCTCGACTCTATATAGAAATCGGGCTTTAATTATTAATTTAAGTATCTATATCATAATAAATTTCCATAAAAAAAGCAAGTTTTAAAGGCAAAATTAATAGCGTGCCAGCAGAGCCGACACGCCGTTTAGTACAAAAGGTTTAAGGGTTATTAGGGTTGAGTGTTCCAGGGCTCAAAAATCGAACTTCCGGAACAGGCAGACCCGCAAGTCGGAGCTGTAGTTGCCGCGGCCGCTCCCGAAGACGAAGAGAGCACCCACATCGAGGTCGCCGACATAAACGAAGATGCCGCACGAATCCGCCACGCCAGACCAGTGATACCAATTTTCGGCCAGGCGCTCCTGATTATTAACCAAGAAGTTGGTAAGGATCGCCTCGCCAAAAACGTGAGGATTAACACGTTCAAATTGCGAACCGAGTTTGGCGAGTTCAACTTCCTGGGCATCCCAGGTGAGACCGCCCCACCGACCTTTGAAGTCAATCAGGTAGTAGCCGGGTTGATTGGCGGAAGCGGCCCAGAAATCTTCCTTGCCGTTCAGCCACCAGGTACTTTCCTTCCAGAAACACGGCTGCTTCTCCCTGTCTGTGCCGCGAATCTGGCGCTGTTGGCGCAAAGAGAGGCCGCTTACGAACATCAACCGCCAATTGGTTCCTTCTTCCTGATTCTGCCTGGCGGATTCAATCAGGGTTTCTGCTTTGTATCTGATGGCCAAAGCATCTTGAGAGAACCCGCAACTTACTCCCGACTTAGACCAGACCCGAATCGACAGGTTAGCGCCGATTACTCTGCGGCTGCCCAGAATTTTCTTTCCTCCGCGCAAACTCATTGGTAACTCAGGCAGCTTAGTCACAGGATACCGATGTTCAACTACTGTTTGTAAGTCATCAAGTGTCAGACCTTGGCCTGGAGTTTCCAAACCTAAAAGCAATTGTTCATCAATCGCCCGGCGTATTGCCAGGTACTTCTTCACCCATACGATCGGTACTACCTTTGGTATTCCGACCTTTTGACCATTCTGTTCAGACATGGCCAATCTCCTTTTTGTTGAGATTCTTTGTCCTTTGACGTTATGCCAGCCCGGACCGGCCGTAATTCCGACTGTCAGAATTAACAAATCATTATATCACGTTAAAAATTTTTGTCAACCTACCAAAAAATAATATTCTTCGCCAGCCAGAAATATGCGGCCGTTAGAGGATTAGCTAATTTGGTTAAAAGCGGATTACTGACATCCTGAAACTCAATCACCCCTGTAAATAACTTTATAATTCCCCTATCACTAACCATCCTTAACGTCTGAATTTTTTTACGTTCAATCAAGATATAACTTAAATTTTTTATCAGCCATAAGTAGCCGGAAAGCTTTTCTTTCAACCAGTTATTCTTGACGGCGAAAACAATTATGCCCAACTCCATCAATAATCCCATGGGTAAAAAAAGAATCAATGTCGCCAATTTAAAATTTTTCAACGCGACGAGTAAGCGGTTGCGCTCCATGTAATAATACTTGTACGGAGCCTTGGCGAAGCTGTATTTGTGATAAACAACTGCCTTGGGATCCAATAGAATTTTATAACCCAATAATCGCAAACGCCAGCCCAGATCAACATCCTCGTGATACATAAACAGCTTATCGTCAAACAAGCCGATATTATCAAGCGCCGATATTTTTATGGCCACAGCCCCGCCAGAGGGATAAGGGACTTCAAATGGCTCGCCCGACCTGTCCGGCTGGCGATAAAGGTTGCAATAGCCAAAGCCCAAAAAATGCAAGGCATTGCCAAAACTGTTAATCAGAGTCCTTTCCGGCCACAAGAGTAATTTGGCCTGGACAGCCGCGATTTTGTCATCGCTCTCAGATAGAGCAATTAAGCGGCTAAGCCAGTCCGGCTCGACAATCGTGTCGTCATTTAATAATACCAAATAATCATCAGCTAATTCTCTGGCCATCTGATAGGCCTGATTATTGGCGCTGGCAAAACCAAGATTGGCTGAATTTTTTATTATCCTGGATGAAGGAAAAAATTTGACAATAATTTCCAAACTATTGTCGCTGGAATTATTATCCACAAAAATAAAATCAATTAATTCTATCGGATAATCAATTTTCAAAAGCGACGCCAAACAATCCAGCAGTTTCTCGGCCGAATTATAAACAGCAATGGCTATGGCGACTTTTTTATTTATCATCTTGATCGTTTTGATCGTTAAAATTTTTTAGGGCCTCCTGCCGTACCAGCTCCGTCAAATTTTTTTCCATCTTTTCCAGCCGCAATAGCAAACGAAAGATAGTATAAAAAAGAAAAATTATCGCCAGATAAATCACCAAATCAGAGCCGCGGCCCACGCCGACGCGATTGGCGATCCAGACGGTTATGTCGGGCCAAATAACCACTAGGGCGGCAGCCAGCCAAATAATCAGCCACAATAAAAATTGCCGACCGTTAATTTCCCTGGCGCGAAGTTTGGCATAAAGCCGCAGAGCGATAATGGCGATAATTAAAAGTAAAAATAGTTGGATGAGCATATGTTTGTATAATGTCATCCCGAGCGAAGCGTGGGGATCCCGTGGTAAAGAGAACGGGATTGCCACGGTCGCTGCGCTCCCTCGCAATGACATTTAGACATTGAAAATTATTTTATCAATAGATCCCACAAAATACTGAACAGTCCCAGATTATCCTGGCCCTTGCGCAGAGAATAATCCGTATATTTTATGGTCACGGGCACTTCCACATATTTTAATTTCAGGCGTGCGATTTCAGACAAAATCTGGCTGGCATGGGCCATACGATCCTGATCGAGATTAATACGTCTTAATGCCGCCGTTCGCCAGGCCTGAAAACCCATATGTGTGTCAGTTATTTTAAGACCTGTCGTCCAACGCGTAAAGATCAAAGCCAGCCATTTGACCAATCTTCTTGAGAGCGGCATGTTTGGCGCCAGTCCCAGATTTCTTGAGCCCAAAACCACATCATAACCCTCATTTAATTTATTCAGTAATAAATTTATCTCATTTGGTTCCATCTGGCCATCAGCATCAAAAAACACCGCGGCGTCAAAGCCGCGGGATAAGGCTAGGTCGATGCCGGTATGTAAAGCCGCGCCTTGGCCGCGATTAAGCCGATGTCGCAATACCCAGGCCCCGGCGACTGTCGCGCTTTCAGCTGTGGCATCAGTTGATCCGTCATCAATAACCACAATATCCAAATTACCGATAGCATTAATTCCACTGATAACTTCTCCAATTTTGCCGGCCTCGTTATATGCGGGAATAATTATAATCGATTTCATAAATTACGAAGCGATTCGTAATTATTTGTTAACCAACTCAGGACGCCTGATGCCTGACTGCGCCGAAAGATAATCAATGGTCTGCTTCAAGCCATCATCAAGCAAAATAATAGGAAACCAACCGAGCTTTTCCTTGGCCAATGAAATATCCGCCAACGGCTGCGCGGCAAAATACTCCGGTCGGGATTTAAAAATAACTTTATTTTTCGCGCCGGTCAAAGCCAGGATTTTTTCTGCCGCCTCGCGCAAACTAACCTTCCATTCCGAAGCCAAATTGACCGGCCCGGACTCACCGCTATCCATTAATTTGATTAAGCCGCGCACCAAGTCGGAGATGAAAAAGTAAGAGGCAAAATCATCTGGTTCTCCATAGACAATTAAGTCCTGATGCGTGACCGCCGACTTAATCAGCTCAGGAATCATCCGACCGTCATTTAGTCCCAGGCGCGGGCCATAGGCATTAAAAATGCGCGCAATTTTGACATCAATGCCGATTTTAGATTTATAATTCCAAGCAAGGGACTCGCCAAACCGCTTGGCCTCGGCATAGACAGACCGCGCATCTAACTGGTCAACCGGCCCGACATATGATTCTTTTACCAACATCTCGCCCGTACCGCCACCATAGACCGCGGGCGAAGAGGCAAAAAGTAATTTAGCCTGATATTTGACGGCGAAATCCAGCATATTCCTCAGGCCAACTGAATTAACCAGCAAGGTCTCCAGCGGATATTTGACATAAGCAGACGGAGAGGTCGGCGAAGCCAGAAAATAAATCTCCTGCACCCCCTGGAATGGAACACGAAAGGCCTCTAATTCGGCAAAATTCTCCAGGGTAAAGGGATTGATAATGTCTTGATTGATAAATCTAAAATCCGGATTCTGCAACAGATGAGCGATATTGGCATTATCGCCGGTGATAAAATTATCAACACAGATGACTTTGCTGGACTTGAGCAATTCCTCGCACAGATGCGAGCCGACGAAACCTGCACCGCCTACGACCAAAATATTTTTCTTGTCGAAAATGGCTTTTTTGACTGGCATATTATTTAATTACGAATTACAAATTAAGAATTACGAATTTTTTAATGCAATAACTTTAAACAACTTCTTTTATTCGCCGGAATGTCCAGAAACGATTAAGGCCGAAATTAAAAAATGCCACTATCACCGAACCAATCAGCTGAGCGTACAAATCATAAATATGCAAAATCTCAATAAAAAAAGTCAACAGCACCAAATTAACACACATACTGATCACATTGGCGGTAAAAAATGTCACATACTGCTTTTTGCTATTGCCGATTTCATGCTTAAAAGTCCATTTGCGATTAATAAAGAAACTCCAGGTCACGGCCACGCCAAAACCACCAATTGAGGCAATGATATAATGCAGATGCACTAACCGCGTCAAAATCCAATAAACTGCCAGATAAACGGCCAGATTAGTCAAACCGACCATGCAGAATTTTACAAACTGCCAGGCCAGGGAGAATTTATCGGTCAAGTAATTGAATAATTTAATCATGTAAAACCGGAATATTTACTAACAACTTCTTGCTTTTTTTAATAACTGAATTATAGCATAACTATACTCTTTCGATCAATATGCTTGCTTTTTTCCAATAAATATGGTATAAATTACTATTATATAGTATGAGTGGATTCATCTTAAAAACCAAAAAATTCTTCTTGCTCTTCGGCGACATTATTTTCCTTTATCTGGCTTTATACTTGACCTTGATAGCTCGTTATTGGGGAGATTTCGACCCGCAATCCTGGGAAATACACAGCCAGGCATTTTTGTTCATCTTCGCCTGCTGGCTGGTGGTATTTTTCATCAGCGACTTGTACGACTTAAAGACCAGCTATAACAACCTCACTCTGGCCACCAGCTACGCCAAGGCCATGATTATAAACGGCATCATCGCGGTCCTGCTGTTTTATTTTCTCGCGCCGCTTTTCCCCGCCATCAAGCCGCAGAGAGTGCTGCTGATTGACTTGTTAGTCACTTTTGTCCTGCTAATCGGCTGGCGGAAAATTTTTTATAACTTAATCAAGTCGCCGCAAATTGCTAATCGCGTGCTGATTATCGGCGATAATCCCCTGTCGCAGGAGCTGATTGAGGAAATAAAAAAACGCCCTCAGCTGGGCTATTCTGCGCAGATAATTTCCACTCTGCCGGAAAACTTAAAAACATTCTGCCTGGATAAGCAAATTAACATTTTGGTCACGGCCAAAGAGCTGCAGGCCGACGCATCAACAGCCGGTAAAATTTTCGATTGCCTGTCGCTGGGAGTTGATGTTTACAATTTGAACGGCTTTTACGAGCAGATCGCGCAGAAAATTCCGGTAGAAAATATCGAGATGAGCTGGTTTCTGGAAAACCTGGCAGAGAACACCAAAAAATCCTACGAGATTTTCAAACGGCTTTTAGACATCATCTTGGCGGCGTTCGGACTAATCGTCAGCGCTCCGCTGATTCCTTTTATTATTTTAATAGTCAAACTGGAAAGCCCCGGGCCGATCATCTTCAGGCAGATTAGAGTCGGCAAAAACGGTAAGGAATTCCTGGCGATGAAATTCCGTTCCATGGTCAGGGACGCGGAGAAAAACGGGGCGCAGTGGGCGACAAAAAACGATCAGCGCGTCACCAAATTCGGCCGGCTGATGCGTAAGATCCGGCTGGATGAAATCCCGCAACTGGTAAATATTCTGCGCGGCGAGATGTCACTCGTCGGCCCGCGGCCGGAACGCCCGGAATTCATTGAGACCCTGTCAAGAGAAATCCCCTTCTACCGCGAGCGGTTGCTGGTCAAGCCGGGACTGGCCGGCTGGGCACAACTGATGGGACCGGCTTATGGCGGCTCAAAAGAAGAAACGTTGGAAAAACTAAAATTTGATCTCTATTACATAAAAAACCGCTCGCTCTCCCTGGACTTGGGTATAATCTTAAAAACAATAAGAGTCGTCCTGGGCGGACGCGGCCAGTAATTATGAGAAAAATATTACTCCTCAATCCTCCCGGAGATAAGATATATTTCCGCGATTATTATCGCAGCAAAGTTTCCAAAAGCCGCTACTACTATCATCCGCTTGACCTGCTTTACTTAAGCGGGCGTTTTTCGCCTAAAGAATTTGAAGTGTCTCTGATTGATGCCATTGCCGACAGCTTGGCGGTGAATGAAACTTTGGAGGCGATCAAAAAAATCAACCCCGATATAATCCTGGCGCTTGTCGCCTCGCCGTCTTTTGGCCAGGACATGAATTTTTTGGGTTCGGTAAAAAAACTACTGCCTAACAGCCGACTGATTATTACCGGCGACGTCTGCCGCGACCTGGGCCAAAAAATCATGCGGGAAAATGAGTTTATTGACGCCATTCTGATGGACTTTTCCACTGACGATATTATTAAGTATTTAACTGGCAATGAAAGCGCCATTGCCAACATTATTTTTAGGAAAAACAACGAGATCGTCTCCGGCGGCGAAACGCATGGCCATGGTGAATTTGACGCGCCTCTGCCGCGCTGGGACTTGTTCCATTTGGACAAATACAGCTTCCCTTTTTCTCGCAAGAGAAAAATGGCGTCGCTGCTTACCGATTTCGGCTGTCCCTTTGGCTGCAAATTCTGCTCCATCAACACCCTGGGATTCAAGCTGAGGCCGATTGATTTAGTGATTGAAGAAATAAAACTGCTTAAGAGCTTGGGCATTGACGAGCTGTTCATGCGCGACCAGTCGTTTGGAGCCGATCGCGAGCGGACAATCGGACTCTGCAAAAAAATCAATGAAAACAACTTGGGTATTAGCTGGTCGTGTTTTGCGCGGGTGGACATTATTGACGAGGAACTGATAAAAGCCATGAAGCAAGCCGGACTCCACACCATCATCTTCGGTATTGAGTCGGGCAACGAGCAGATTCTGCGCGATTACAACAAAAACATTACTCTGGAGCAGATAAAAAAGGCAGTGGGACTCTGCCGAAAGTACGGCATCAGAGCCGCCGCGACATTTATCATCGGCCTGCCGGGCGAGTCCCGGGAATCAATCTTAAAAACCATCAAGCTGGCCAAAGACCTTAAGCTGGATTATGCCTCGTTCAATGTGGCCGCGCCGACTTTCGGCAGCAAATTCCGCGAGGAGGCCATTGCCAACAACTGGGTGGACAAAAGCGAGATTGAAATGGACACTTCCAAAGGCACGCCAATCTGGCAAGACCAGAATCTTCTGCCTAACGAAGAGATCAAAAAACTGCACCGCCTGGCCATTGTATCTTTTTATCTGGATCCACGGTTTCTCCTGCGCCGACTACTGGCGCTACGAAGCTGGGATGAAGTCAGGCGGTCGTTTCGCGAAGCCAAATCGCTGTTGTTTGAATAAGATAAAAAAATAGTAAAAAAATCTGTTCCACATTTTTACGGAGCAGATTTTTTTAATTAGACCAATTATTTCTCCACAAAAAAATTCCTAATAACCTCAATATTATCCCTGGCCTCACTAATCGGATACCTGGGATAAGTCGGCAGAAGAATGGCTTCACTGGCCGTCTTCCTGGCCACCGGGCAATCGCGGTAATAGGCGGCAAAGGACGGCAGATCGGAGCAATTCTTCAGGTGCTGGGCGGCAATGTCACGATTATTTGCCATCAGGTATTTAAGCAGGTTTTTCCTGTCAGAATACTGAACAGGAAAAACCATGTAGGCATTATCGGCTTTATTTTCTTCCGGCGGCAGAATCAATCCGTCGATATTTCTCAAGCCCTCAAAATATAATTCTGCCTTGGCCAGACGGTTTTGCCTGTCGCTTTCCAGGTGTGTCAACTGAGGCAGAGCCAGGCGCGCCTGCCAGGGCGTCAGACATTTCAGATACTTCTTCGGCATCTTGTCTTTGAGACGCAGGTCAAGCTCGATTTCTACAAAGCGATTGATGGCATGGATGTCGTTTAAAAAACCGAAACGGAAAATCCAGAAAGTCAGCGGCTTAAATAGCGCCGGCCAGGTCAGCAAATCAGTCAGCAGGCCTTTGAGCATCCGCTTGACGATAAAGCCAGCCGGCTGATAGTCATACTTATTTATTTCGCTGCGAATCTTGTCAATTAAGTCCTTGTCGCGCGAGGCGACCGCGCCGCCATACCAGCAATTGATATTCTTGTACATGCCGAAACTGAATACGCCGGCTGTGCCAATAGTGCCCAGCATCTTGCCGTTCTCGCTGGCGCCAAAGGCCTGAGCAGTATCCTCAATCATCGGCAGATTATGCCGCCGGCAAATCTCTAATATTTTTGCGGCTGGCACGGCTACTCCATGCAAGTGAGTAATTAATACCGCGCCGGTGTTATCGTCAAACAATTCTTCTATTTTTTCCGGATCAATGTTGCAAGAGCGCTGTTTGATGTCGCAGAAAACCGGCTTGCCTCCGGCCAGAATCACCATGTTGACCACATCGGCAATGGTATAAGGCGACATGATCACCCCCTGGCCCGGCTTGATCAGATTTTTTACAGCCAGATAAATGCCGACTCTATCCATGGGCAGGCAGACGACATAAGGCACATCAAGTTTTTCTGCCAGGGCCTGCTCGAATTTCGCCACGTCATCTCCCTGATTGATTTTACCGGTCAGCAAATTAACCAAAAAAGAAACGTAGCTGTTAAAAGTTGTGTAAAGCCGCGAACGCGGCGAAGGCGCAAAAGACATAATTAAAGTTTGGTTGATTTGCAAAACAGCGCCTAAAATTACGATTGGCGCTGATGGATGATAATGTCGGCCAAAATGCCGATCAAACCGAACTGCATGCCCAAAAACAGGATTAAAATTGTGCGATTCTTAATGGTTTCAGACCAAAAAAAATCACCGGCGAGCAACAGCGCTCCTACAATCAGTAAAACAACAGTCAGGGGAAGAAAAATCCTCAAAGGATCGAAGTAAAGCGTGATTTTGGAAACCAGTTTGAAAAAATTGACAGTATCGCGGATCGGACGAATCTTGGACTTGCCCTCGCGCTTCAAGTAGTCAATCGGCAAATACTTGACGCGATAACTGTTGCTTAACAGCGCCAGGGTGATGGTGGAGGTGAAGGAAAAACCGCTGGGCAGAAGATTCCGGAATTTCGTATATAAATCCTTGCGGAAAACCCTTAGGCCGGAATTCAAATCTGGAATCTCGTATTTTACCAAATAATTGGCATACTTGTTTAAAATCATCTTTGGTATTCGGCGCAAAAAGGGAATGTTCACGTTGCTTCCCGTCCGGGCGCCCACAGCCATATCATAGGCGCCTACCAAGTCAATCAATTCCGGCAGGCGCTTGGCCGGATAGGTGCCGTCGGCGTCGGTGATGGCGATGATATCATACCTGGCCTGGTCAATACCGGCCTTAAGCGAGGCGCCATAACCCTTGTTGCGCTCCTGCCTTATAAGCTTGACATCGCTGAAATTGCCGATAATTTCAGCCGTCCTGTCTGTTGATCCGTCGTCAACAATAATGATTTCAAACTCATAAGGAGAGGATTTCATCAAAGACAAAAGCTCAGTCAGCGAGACGCTGATGCCGGCTTCTTCATTATAAGCGGGTATGACGATGCTAACCTGTTTTTTATCGGTTGGATTTTCCATAAAGTCGGGATTTATAATAAACCTTATAATAAACCTTACTAGACGATCAGTCAATGACCGGATTATTTTTCCAAATTCAAGAAAACCTTCGCGCCGTCGTAAAGATTCTTGACATCAATCCAGGATTTGATGCCGGCTAACTGGCTGAAGATATAGCGCGGACTCAAATAATACTGGCGGTAGGCCTTTTTCTGCCAGGTTTGAATCTTCTCCGCCGACAATCCAGGCAAGACAATCGGCGAAAGGTTGTTGGAAACAAGGGTGAAGTCCTTCCAGGCATAATCCGGCCGCAAATAGCCCTTCTCTTTGGCAATCTGATAAAATTCAGTCCCGGGATAAGGGCTGGCAATGAAAAAGGCCATGGTATCAGTGTTCAATTTCTTCGCCAGGGCGATGGTCTTCTTAATCGTCTTCTCGGTCTCGCCGATGTAGCCGAACATGAAACCGCCGCCGGTCCTGATGCCTATTTTCTTAACCAGTTTTACCCCCTCTTCCATTTTGTCCAATCGCATCCTCCGTTTCATGCTGTCCAAAATTTCCTGATTTCCCGATTCCAGACCAAACACGATCTTGCGGCAGCCGGCATCTTTCATCAGCCGCAGTGTCTCCTCGTCAACGAAGTCGGCGCGGCACATGCAGACCCAGGTGAAATCCAATCCCCGCTTCTTCACCTCGCGGCAAAATTCCCGCGTCCGTTCCCTGTCGATGGTGAAAAGCTCGTCATGAAAATTAAATTCTCCCATGCCGTATTTGTCGATACATTCCTCAATTTCATCCAGCACGTTCTTAATACTTCGAAATCTGACCTTTCTCTGCCAGGTATAGGAAGCCATGCAATAGGTGCACTGAAAGCAACAGCCGCGGGAAGTTACCATGTTACCGCCTTTTTTTATGCTGGTGCGCTTGGTCGGCGGCGCAAAATACAAATCGGTCTCGAAAAGATCGCGGGCCGGAAAGGGCAAAGAATCCAAATCAGCGATCAGTTCGCGGCGTTCATTGAGGTGCGGCGCGCCAAGAGCATCCTTGTAGGCAACGCCTTTGATGTCCTCTAGCGGCAAATTCCTGTCGAGCGCATTGACCAATTCCGTAAAAGTCACTTCGCCCTCGCCAATGACCAAAAAATCAACGTTCTTTTCCTTAATTGTTTCTTCGGGCATGGCCGTGGGGTGCGCGCCGCCCAAAACCACCTTGATCATGGGCGAAATTTCCTTGATGAGGCGCGCCACTTCCAAAACCTGCATAAAGGCCGGGGTCGGCGCCGTTATGCCCACGATATCCGGGTTAATTTTTCTTACCTCCTCGCGAATCTGCTCATAATGCATTTCCCTGGCCTCGCAATCAAGAACGCTTAGGGCAATGTCAGGCCGCTCGCGCCGCAAATAAGCGGCAAGGTAGGCGAGATTCAGTGGCAAGGCCTTGCCGCCGTGGCCCTCGAGGCCGGCGTATTCGGTAAAGGGAGGATTGAGAAATAAAACTTTCATAAATTAATCGGTTAAATACCGCCTAATCAGCCAAAACAACTCGCGCATGGTGACTTTGTGCGGCATTATTTTGAACATCAGGCAATAGGGGCGCCATAAAGAATAGGCGGCGGAATAAAGGAAACGACAACTATTAATCCTGATCAAATGTGGCAACCATGGCCGGAGCGCAGGAAAAGCCACAGTTAGAGAAAATAAACGCTGTAGATTCTTGCGCTGATCCAGATCAGGAAGATTAAGAGGCGTGGAATCGAAAAAAGAAGAAAAATCGTTGAAATTGTGCGGCTGATATTCCCCGGCTCTTACTGCAATGTCAAAAATCTCCGTGCTCGGGTAGGGATTCAACAACGAAACATTGGCAAAATCCGGCTGACAGACAATATTCAGATCCAGAGTTTCCAGATCATTGGCCAGCGTGGAAGTAGGATTGGCCAGAATATTTTCCGTGATGAACCGAAGTCCGTGCTTTTTTAGTAGTACGGCGCAATCGATCAGCTGCTGCTTGGTCAGATTCCTCTTAAGGATTTGATTGCTGATGCGATCATTGCCTGCTTCGATCCCCATGGTTACGCTGATGCAACCGGCCTGCTTTAAAAGCTCGATTGTTTCTTCATCGGTCAGGTTGGCGCGGATCATACACTTGAAGGGAATTTTCGGGTATTTTTTGGCGAACTCCCTTAGCCACTCCTTATTCATGATGAAATTGTCGTCCTCAAAAATTATTCTCTCAATATCGTAATTCTTCCTGACCTGATTGATTTCTGCCAAAAGATTGTCGACGCTCCGTTGCCGGACATAGGGCTGGCCGCTATAAAGTTCTTTGAATTTATGATTGAAACAGTAGGTGCAGCCGTAGGGACAGCCGCGCGTGGCGAAAAAACAATGGATTTTCAAATTCTTTAACTCGTCATGATGATCCAGGAGCGAACGGTCGGGAAAAGGCAGAGAGTCCAGATTCTGCTCCAATGGAGTGAGTTTGTTCTTGACTATGCCTTCCGGCGTCTTGAACCAAAAATTACTTGTCGTTCTGTAATCTTCCCGGCGTTCCATCTTGTCCAACAATTCCAAAAATGATCCCTCGCATTCGCCCAGGCCGATGATATCGATGCCTGGCTGATTGATTATCTCGGGGAAAAAGGTCGCATGCGGGCCGCCGAAAATCGCAATAAAATCATAATTCTTTTTCAACCGTTCATTCAGATTGACATAATACTGATGAAAACCGGTGCGAATGGAATAGGCAATTATGTCCGGCTTGAATTTTTTTATCACCTCGTCCAGATTCTCGCGTTTGGGTTCGCAAATATAAACCTGATGCCGGTTTTTGACTGCTGCCGCCAGGTACAGAATGCCAAAGGGCAGACGGAAAATAGTATTCTTTCCTAAATATTTATTGACGAATAAAACCCGCATGGTTAACGCTTTATTTTTAAAATTTTTAGTCCGACTTTGGCCTTCTTGATCAAATCCCCAAAAGACCTGATTTTAAGCGCCTTGGCGAGAATATATGACGGACGCCCGTAAAAATCACGGTAAAACTGATCCAATAAATCCAAAAGTTCCTGCCGAGTGAAATTCTCTTCCCAGTATCTGGTGACCACTCCGCTTTTCGGCTCTCTGGCGAACTCGCGCCAATAATCGTTGGGAATTATTCCTCTCTCAATCGCCTGGCGATAGATCGCCGTCGCCGGATAGGGCGTGAAAATCGTGATATGGGCGTAATCCGGTTTAAGTTTTTTGGCGAAGGCGAAAGTCGCCTTGATGTCATCGCGCGTTTCCGTCGGCGCCCCGATCATGAAATAAGCCAAGGTTTCCATGCCGATTCGCCGCGCGGCGGCAAAAGCCGCTTCTGCCTGATTCAAACTGATACCCTTATTAAGAACTTTGAGGATTTTTTCCGTTCCCGCTTCCACGCCGAAATGAATGCGCTGGCAACCGGCTTGTTTCAATCTGCGCAGCAACTCTTCGTCAACGGTATCCACTCTCGCCCTTATATCCCAAAAGAAATCCAATTTTCTCCTTATGATCTCGTTGCAAATATCCAGGACTCGTTGGCGATTGACGGTGAAAGTGTCATCATAAATCAATATTTCCTTAATGCCTAATTTCAGGCACTGTTCCATTTCCTCAACCACGTTTATGGCGCTGCGGGCGCGGAATTTCTTGCCTAGATGAGGCCGGTCGCAAAAGGCGCACTGGAAGGGACAACCGCGGCTGGTGAACATGGTGGTAACGATTCGATCACTGGTCAGGACGGAATTATACTTGGCGATAGGCAAAAGTTCCCTGGCTGGAAAAGGCAGCAAATCCAAATCTTCGATGAAATCATTCTGTCCGTGATTAATCACCTGGTTGCCGTCAACGTAGACCAACCCCCTGACGACCGGTTTGGTCTCGCCGGAATCCAGGGCATTTAGCAGTTTACAAAAAGGCATTTCCCCCTCTCCGACAATGACATAATCGACACCGGAAAGCCGGGCTGTTTCCTCGGGATAGATGGAGGCATGCGGACCGCCCACAACCACAATTATTTTTTTGTTATTTTTTTCAGAGGCAATCCTGACCAAATCAAGCGTTTTGACCACATCAATCAGAGTAAAGGTCATGGCCGTTAATCCGACCACATCGGGATTAGCCGCTGCGATCAGATCAGCAAATCTGCCGTCGTATTCCAATTCCTCGGCCTGACCGTCAATTACCTGCACCGTATGGCCGGACTTGGCTTTAAGATAGGCGGCCAAATACAATAATCCCAGGGGCGGATTAAAGCCCCTTTCCTCATCGATAAAAGCGGGGTTATCAGCCACCACCTCATGATGCCGCGGCGGATTGATTAGTAAAACTTGCATTTTTTTAAAAAAAATTATTTCTCGATCTTGCCATAAGCGACTATCATATGGCCGGGCAGGCAGGAATGTCTGAGCAACCAATCCTCAAGCCGGCTCAAACCAAGGACCAAGGGAAAAATCAGCTTGTAAACCAGCGGCGGCATCAGAATGTCATGCTGGCCAGAGATCTCCTTTTTCTTTTTGAGATTATGCGCCAATTTTGTCAGACCCATGAACACTTCAGCAACGATAAATTTTGAATAAAAACATTTTTCTATTTTTAATCCGTTTTCAGTCAATAAACCAACAATTGTTTTCCTGTCAAAAAGCGGATGGCTATGATATTCAAACTCATTGCCTTCATCATGGCCGATTCTCAAGAAAAAATTGCCAAAAACTCCCCTGGCCGGAACTGTCAGAAAAAAACCGGCTCCCGGCCTGCTGACTCTTTTGAGCTCGGCCAAGGCCTGCCGCTGATCCGTCACATGCTCCAGCACTTCAGAACAGACGACAAAATCAACACTATTGTCCGCCAGAGGGATTTTTTCCGCACAACCGTTTAAAAATATGATATTGACATCTGTATATAATTCTCTACCTTTATCTAATGACAGCTGATCGGGGTCGACGGCGTAAACCTTATGGCGAAGATTGGCAAGAATAACGGAAAAAAATCCCGTACCGCTACCCAAGTCCAAACAAATAGCGCTGTCGGGCAAATCGCTAATCGCATCAAAAAAATACGGCAAGCGCAATCGACTGCCAATGGAATAACACAGGGGATTTTTGCGGTCAACTGCCAGAGAGACCATAAATTTTTAAATTTTAAAATCTGCTGACTCTAAATATAATAACAATATTTGGCTAATTTTGCAAGACAAGCGAGGTACCAAAAAACGCCGTTTAGCCGCGGAGCGGTGGGCTTAAAAACTAATCTTTATTTGATTAAATTAAGCAGCCAGCTCTTTAACGGACTGACCGGCGGCGAGAGTTTGGCCGGATCCGGCCAGCTGGAAATGTTAGTGGTGCTACTATTGGCGATAATGAATGCCGAGGTCGAGGCGTCAAAACCGGCAATATACTTTATGTTGTATTTATCAAGGGCGTCTTGCAACTTGCCTTCGCCGGCCAGCCGGATCACCGTGGCCGGATCAAAATAAACCACTGCCTTGCCGCTCAAATAATTGAGTATGGGATGCATGTCTATTTCACCAACGGCAATTACCTCGTTGTCACCTATATTCAGTTCCTGAACCTTCTGAGCCAGGAATTCCAGGCACAAATTTCGATTGCCATCATATCCTCGGCCAAAATAAACATGATTGGCCAGAATCAAGCTGTATAACACGATAATAACAATCAAGGCAGAAACTATTTTTGCGTACTTTTTAAATTTGAAATGATTGCTCAGCAGTAATGGCAGATCGGACAGAGCCAAGGCGATCAGAACGGCGATCGGCCAGGCAAAATCCATCAGATGATTCCTAATGGCCAAAACGACATAGCTTATAATCAGCACGCTGCCCGCCAGCCAGAACAAGAACAGACCGTAAAGCGATCGATCGCGCTCCTTAAGCGCCCAAAAACCATAGAGTAACAAGATTGAAATCAACGGCCCGCCGATATATTCAATGGCAAAAAATTTCGAGACATGGGCCATGAAATTATTGGTGCCGACAACCAAACGGCCAAGCAGGCCGACTTCGGCCACGCCCATATTCTGACCCGTCTTCAGGCGATCAACCCGGTAAAGCCAACTGGCACTCGGATTGGCGATATCGGCATTGAACCGATCAATGACGCGCTGGCGATCAAAATGATAGGTGTAGGGATCCGGATAAAAGTGGCCGTAATAATGGAAGTCATTATGCGCCTGTTCACCAGGGTCTTTCTGAACAAAAATCTTGGCATAATCGTTCTGCGAACCGATGCCGAATATCGAAGGCAGCCAGAATAAGGCGAGCAGCAAGGCGACGGGAATGAAAACCGCAAATAGTTCTTTGCTTTGTTTCCGAAAAAACTGCCAGAAAAACAGAATGGGCAGGAAAACAAAATAGACCTCGCGCGCCAGGCAGGCGGCGGCCAGAAAAATTCCCGAGATCGCCAAATAGACAAAATGATGTTTGCGGCAGCGGCCGAAAAAATACAAAAAAACAAAAAGGGAGAAATAGAGCTGGGCAAATTCCAAAAAGCCGACATACTGGGCCGTCTGGGCGTTGAAAGGCAGAAGAATAAAAACAAAGGGAAAAATCAGAGCAACCGGCCAGCCGAAAACAACATAGACCGCCAGAGTAAAAAATATTAAACTGATGGCGCAGATAACGACGCCGATAAAAACCAGATTGTTCCAGCCCTGCCAGCCGAAGAGTTTAAAAATCAGCGAATAGGAAATTGCGCTGAATTTGTTGCCGCTTGAACTGGGCTGGGCCTCGGCGCCAACCGCTGATGGCGGCACGACCACATTAAGCTTGTTCTCCATGGCATAGCGACCAGTCAGGGCGTAATTTCTGGCCAAAACGACTTCTTCAGTCATCAATTCGACCGAACTGCCCTTAAACAACACTGGCGAATACCAAAAACCGACAGCCGAACAAAAAACCAGAATCATCAAGCCGCACAGCCAGAATGGGCGCCACTTGGCGTTAATTATTGTTACCTTTAAATCATTGAGAAATTTCATAGACGTTTATTCGAGGGCCGAGCCTTTTAATATTTAAAAGCGGATCATAGGTGGCGACGTATAAATTATCATCCACCACATATGATTCCGCAAGAGAATATTTAAAATATGGCGAAGTATCGCGCGAAAAAACTGGCGTTGATTCAGACAGATCTACCGGCTGCAGCCCGCAAATTTTAAAATCGGAGAGATTGATGCCCAGATCGGAATTTTCTGAAATGACCACATATTTAAATTTGGTCTGGCTGATTAACTCATTGGGCCAGCGACAAAAAAAACCTTCACTGTAAAGATCATAACCGTTTCGCCAGATGTTTGGTTTGATCCGGTCGAGAACACTAAATCTCGCTGAATAATACTCAGGAGAATACTGCTTGATCCGCGATGCCAAATCACTAGTAGGCAAAAGCTCTTGCTGCAAGTAAGTCCCGATGACAAAAACCCGCTCTCCTGGTTTTAAATGATCTTTTAGCCAATAATACAGATCAACACTGGTGCTGTTACGACTCATTAAAAAATTATTTTTCAAATCAAGAAACAAACTTGGCGCCACCAAAACAACCAAGAATGCGACTGACAGCGGCCAGAATCGGCGTTTTTTCAAAAACAAAAAAATCTCACTGGCCAGCCAGGCGGCTGGCAGGATCAGAAAAGGCATCATGATGGCAAGAAAACGAGGCCGCGCATAACTGATAAGCGGCGGATTCAAGCAGAGGTAAAAAACAGCCAAGGCGGCGAGCGAAAACCAGAATGCCTGCTTGTTCCTTCTGAACAAAAAAAACAAGGCGGGCGGAAGCAAGGTCAGAACTGCTGTCTCATACTGCCAAAAAGCATACAGAGAAAGAGCGATTCTCTGCCACATCGGCAGGGTGGAACGCAGATAAACAACACCCGATTCGACATAATTTGGATCGCGATAAATCATTTCAAAAAAAATCAGCCTATAGAATTCAAACGTCTCGCCGCCCAAAAGCATGATCAGCGCCAATCCAGCCAGAAGCAAGGCATGAAAACAAACTGATTTTTTACTCGCCAAAAACCGAAAAAATTCCCGCCAGTTGAGGCCGCAATGATAAACCAGGAGAACCAAAAGCCAAAGAAAGTATGCGGCCAGACCGGATAAGTTTACTGCCACGGACAAGACAATAAATAAGGCGGTTAGAAAATATTGCCCATTGGATATTTCCTTCTTGGGTGAACCGAAACAGCGCAGGGTTACGGCCAGCGACAACAGGATAAAAAATTCTTGCGGCCCCCAGACCCTGGCAAAATGACTCAAAACAACATTAAGAGGTTCCAGAGCAAACAATAGAGCAGAAAATCCGGCCGCCGATTTATTCTTAAACAATTTATTGGCAATGTAATAAATCAAATAAATGGAGGCGACGCCCAAAAAAAGCGAGGCGAACCTTGCGGAAAGCAGCAATCCGCTCAGATCCGTGGCTATTGTCTGTTTGACCGCCAGCAGATTGAAACCGCCGAAAACCAATAGCCATAAAAGATAGGGCAGGAAAGCCAGGGCATAAACATAATGAAGCAAAGGAAATTGCACTCCCAACGTCGCCTCCGGAATCAAACTGTGCCGAGCCCAAAGTCCGGCGGCGGCGGAAACAGCCGGCAATTCGTCTCCGACTGTGGAAACTAACGGCAAATCGTAAAGAATCCCCCAGGCGCGCAAGGCGAAACCCAATAACATGATCAGAATAATGAGGTTATATTTTTTTAGAAATTCCATACCTTCAATCTTTGTCAAAAAAAACCGCTTTAATAAAATGCCAAGGACTCATCAAAATATTGGGAAATTGATAACAATAATGTGTGCAATGGCATTTCTTAGCGGCGATTTCCTGCCGCTGGCGTCTGGCTCTGTCAGAACTCCAAAGCCGTTTGAAATCAAAGTCAAAATCGCGCAAATTGCCAATACTGGGTAAGAGTTCGCAGTTATAAACATTACCGCAGGCGTCTATGCTTGGAAAAAAAGACGAGACGCGACACGGAATCGACTGCTTTTTCTCGCGCAAAATGCGCAGAGCCAGCCGATGATAATATTTATACAGCAGTTTATTAACCTGATCGTTGGCCAAGGTCTTGCTTCTTGATAAAACACGGTCATTCAATTGCTGATATTTTTTAAGCTCAGGCGCCCTGACCCTGCTCTGATCGAATGAACCCCTGATTGTCTCCATGGTGTGGTATTTTATACCCGGCAAGCTGTCGACGAAATCTATTATTTGCATGACGGTTTCTTCATTGCGGTTGCAGATGGTGGTATTGACACTGAATTGCACTCGCCCGTCTTCTTCGGCCAGCTTTCTCAGAGCCCTGTAAGTTTCTAAAAATTTTTCAAAATTCCCCTCAATGCCTCGAATGGCGTCATGAACCTCGCCCACCCCGTCCAGAGACATGACAATCTTGAGTTTAATATCGCATCGGGTCAGAATTTTTTTTGCCTGAGAGATTATTGTCTCGGGCAATAGGCAATTTGTGGGAATGGCGATTTTTCTCGTACCGGCCAAACGGCAGAATATTTCACAGATTTCCGGCAAATCCTGACGTAAAAATGGTTCGCCGCCGCCCAAAGTAAGGCTGGGCATCGTGCCGATAGATCCGACGAATTTTTCTATTTCTGCGAGTGATAACTCTCGCGCCGCCTGATTGACTATCTGCCAATTAAAACACATCAGGCAACGGGAATTGCAAACGTTGGTTACCTGAAAAATCAGACCATAAAGAGGCCAGTCCTTTTTAAACAGCGAGCGGAAATAAAATTTTTCCAGCGACCAGTATTGTTTGATAATTTTTAATCGGTCTAAAAAATTCATAATTAATCATTCGAGATTGAATAAAGAAGCCAAATCACGATCACTAACTTGCCTGATGGCGTTCATTTCTTTTCTTGCCTCAAGAATATTAAAAAAATTACAAACTACGGAGATGACGCTTTTTATAAAAGGCAGGATATTTTCCGGATGTTCCCAACACAACCTCAGATTAAAACGCAAATTCTGAGGCAGATATTTCCTCAAACTTGCATCCTCATAATTCCTGAACATCAACAGCAGACGGTTGCGCATGAATAAGTAGGTATTCTTTTGGCGCTTAATGGTATTGACAACGGTGGCGCTTAGGCGATGATAACTTACGGCCGCGGGCAGATAGACCACCTGGTGGCCGGCAAGGTTTATCCGAAGCGACAAATCAGTATCCTCATACCCGTGATAATAGCCGCCATAAAATCCGCCAACCTTATTAAGCACCGCCCGCCTGATGATCATCGAAGCGCTACAGGCATAAAGTACTTGTCGCCTTTGATTGTAGCGCAGTTCGTCAACCGGAGCGCCAGAGCCGATATCGTAGCCACGTCCGCGAAACATCAGGCTGCCGCCAGCCGCGGCAATCAGTTGCGGATCATCGGCGCGCAGAATTTTACCCACCGCCTGTCCGATCTGCGGCTCCGTCTCCATTAGCCGTACCATTTGTCCCAGCCAGAAGGGGGATAATGTGGCGTCATTATCCATGGTCACCACATATTTGGCGTGACCGTTGGCAATGCCGGCATTGCGCGCCAATGCCGCCCCCAAATTGTTGCGATTCTTTATTATCTTGATTCCCGGATAATACTTTGAAAAAAAATCAACCGAGTCATCGGTGGAACAATCATCGACCAGGACAATATTATAATCAGTATAATCGGATTTCAACACTGAATCAAGGCATTTGGCAGTCAGGAATTTCTCATTATAATTGCAGACAATTATGTCTATTAAAGGATGAGTTTGATCCATAAAACTAAAAAGGGCGAATAAAATCTCTAATTCGGCGGGTGATTTTTTTCAGCAACACTTCCGGCGCATAAACCAACAAGTATAAAGCGGCTTTGGCCTGAAAAACAAATTTATTTCGCGGCGGCTTAAATATATAATGATAGGCGCCAGTGGATACATTGGCAATCCTCCAGGCACGACAACGGCTGGCTGCTGGAAAATCAGGAGTTTCGAAAACCGGTACGATTTTATGACCGGTCTTGGAGAAATGACGGCCGGCAGAAAAATCCTCGAGAAAAACGCCGTTGCTTTTAACCCAATCCCACAACTCGGTCTGAGGGTACGGCACAAGAAAATTCCACTTGATGCCGCCATTTAATCCAAGCTGCCGGTAGAACTCCACCGACTTTCTGGTGCTGGCGATACTATCTCCGGGCAAACCGACAATAAAAAAACCAGTGACTTTTATACCTTTGGACATCAGGATTTTAGCGGCGCGGGCAACATCATCAAGCGTCTCCCCTTTCTTAATTCCGTTAAAGACCCGTTCATCGCCGCTTTCTATGCCAAGCGAAACATGACAACAGCCGGATTCTCTCATCAATGCCGCCAAATCCTCAGTGACTTTGTCGGCCCTGATGCCGTTGGGACAGCCCCAAATTAGATCCAGCCGGCTCTTGATGAGCATTCGACAAAATTCCGCCGCCCGATCCATACTCAGGGTAAAATTATCATCAACCAGTTCAAAATTATTTATGCCATATTTTTCTTTGGCCTCTTTAAGTTCTCTGATAATATTTTCCACGCTGCGATAACGCCAAAAACTGCCGCTTACCACCTTGACTGAACAATAAATACAATTGTAAGGACAACCCCGGCTAGTTAAAAGCGGATAAGGATGACTGGAAAAATAATCTCTGGGATCAATGTCTGTAAAATGGCTGTAATCAGGAAAATTAATCTCATCCAGATCAGCGGTGAAAGAATAAGAATTTGACCTGATTTCGCCGTTGTCACGATAAATCAGGCCGGGGATATCGCCAATGGAACCGTTCCCCGCCAAATAGTCAAAAAATTTTATCAACGACTGTTCGGCCTCAAAGGCAAAACCAAAAGCAATTTCGGGGTTGGCTTCCAGATATTTGCGACCCATCAGGCTGATATGGGGACCGCCCACTATTATCAAACTGCCAATTTGATCTTTTAACTCCCCGATTAAAGCTGCGATTCTGGAAGCATTGGACGACTTGACGCTAAAACCGAGGATTTTTGGATTATTGCTGACAATATACTGCCTTAACTTTTCTTCAGACCAATCTACATAATTCATGTCTATAATCTCATGGCCAACACGATGACCAATCGCTCCTGCCAGATAAGCCAAACCGTTATTGATAAATTTATTTGACCCTGCAACTTCAATGAATAGCATCTCCATACTAACTGCGTAAAAATTTATTATACCAGGCCAGAGTTGCCTGAACTTGGCCGGCAACGGAAAATTCTTTTTCAACTCTTTGTCTGCCGGCCCGGCCAAATTGTTCTGCCCGCGCCTGATTATCTAACAAATCGATAATTCTGCCGGCAAACTTTTCCGTTTGCAAGGGATTAACAACATAGCCAGTCACACCATCCCGAATAATCTCCGGCGTGCCGCCGAAACAGGTGCCAACCACTGGCCTGCCTGCGGCCATCGCCTCAATATTGAACAAATTAAACGGATCAAAATAAATCGACGGCGTCACGCAGACATCAGCGGAAAAAAATGCCTGCATGATTTTCTCACGGCTCAGCCAGCCGGCGAATATCACTCGTCCAGCCAGTCCCAGTGAGCCGGCTTTGGCCATTAATTCTTTGGCATAATCGTTAACTTCTCCGACAACCATCAGGATTGCATCGGGTACAACCTCTGCCACTTTGGCCATGGCTGCAAAAATCGCATCGCCACCTTTGGCAATACTAAGTCGGCCGCCGAACATTATTATTTTCTTGTCAAACAAACAAAATTTTTTCCTGAATTCCTGGCTGAATGCGGGATCAACCCGCCATTCATCTAGATTAATGGCGTTATGGACGGTGACGGTATTGGTAATGCCATTGGTAGCCAAAATTTTCTGTTGCGCCTTGCTGATGCAGAAAATCCTGTCGACATATTTAAGATAATGTCTGATAGTCAAATTGCGAAAAGGATTGTAACGTTTTTTGGCACGGATCAAATCCTCTCTCCAATTTACCTTGTAATTACAACTGCCATTTTTAGGCATCAGTTTGCCATGGCTTATCAGCATCATGTCATGCGCCGTGAGAAAAACTGCGCGAGAGTGACGTCGGCCAAGCTTAAAGCAATGATACGACAGACAATCATGGACATTGTGAAAATGGCAAACGTCAGGATTGATGGCGGCAATCAACTTTTGAAACTGGCTGATTATCTGGGGATTATACAGACTGAAATAATTTTTGAAACGTTGCGGATAATTAGAAAAAATGCGATGAATTTTTATGCCATCATAAGTTTCGCTGCCAGCTTGATGTCTCTGGCCAACACAAGTAATGACCTCAATCTCATGCCCCGACTTTATTAGGCCTTGAGCCAGATTATAAGCGACAATAGATGGCCCGCTATGGGTCAGCGGCGGAAAATCATCAGTGGCAAAAAGAATTTTCATAAAATAATCACGATAATTTTTTCAGATAGTTGCGCAAATAAATGAAATGTCCAAGGGCGGCAAACCAGGCCCAATAGATTACCAACGCGATCACTGCGGGAACCGGTTCAAGCCAATGAGACCAGATCAAAAAAGCAAAAAAACCCGATGCCATAACAAACAGATTGATGGCAATGCCGTAGATGTTTTTGTTGATGGTGCGGTAGAGCGATCCGATACCTATGGTAAAGCCGGAAAAAATCACGCTCAGGCCCAGTGGATAAACCATGTTGATACTTGACGAAAACTCCCTGCCGTAAAACAACCGAATTAAAAACGGCGCGATGACAAGGAATATGCCAGCGATTATGATATAAGATAATCCAGAAACTGCCGATGTCTTGTAAAAATTGGCTTTCAAATGCTCTGAGCCAGCCACCTTGGCTTTAGGCAATTGCACCAAAAGCAGACGCGCTATCGGTCCAAGAAAAACATTCGGCAAAGCCAGATAGGCCAAGGCGATTTTTAAATTAGCAACATCTGAAGGCGACGCCAGATAGCCCAGAATCATTACTGGCCATAAGCCGAAAGAATTGGCAATGTTATTGTCCGCAGCCATGACAAAACCATAGCCCAAATAACGAGAGAGTTTAACACGGCCAAAATTCTTCAAAACATCCCGAAAATGCGGCACCAATTCGTTGCGACGAGCAAAATGGCGATAAACTTGTACGGCAAAAACCATTGAACCGACAATGGAAACAAGATAACCCCAGGCGATTCCAGGCAAGCCAAAACCAAGCAGAACCAGAGTAACCGGCAGAGCGACAGAAAAAAATTTATTGACATTTTCGGCAATCGTCAAATATTTGATTTTTCGCATCACCTGCAACAGCGAGGTCAAGAGCGAGAAAAAAATCTGGCAGAAATAACTGATGATAATCAGCCGCGCCAATTGGCCGATTACCGGATTATGATAGAGTAATTGTGATAAAAATGGTGCCCAGATAACAGCCACCGCGCCAATGGTGCCAAAAATAACCAGGCTGATCTTGAAATAATAAGTTACTATGTCTTTAATTTCCTGACGATCATTTTTGGCATAAGCGGTGGCCAGCAGAGTCAGAATGGCGTAGCCGGTACCCCAATTGATAAAAAGATTAACCAGGCTGGCAAAGGCGAAAATTAAGGCGTAATCTCCATAAGTCCCAACGCCAAGCAGTCGCGCGTATATAATGGAAGCAACAAATGATAAACCCAAATCCCAAAATGAACCCCATTGCAAAATGACGGTGTCGCGAATAAATTTCATCTTGAATAACTCCCGGCGCCAATCCTTAAAATTTTGTGGGGTGGTGGAAAAAAAATGCATCAGAGTTAATTAATTCTTTATTAATTCCCGACAGGCATCAAACACCTGTTCTGGCGTGATTGACTCATAGCAACGTTTCATCTCATCGAAATGTCCGGTGGGCGAATCAAGCATCTTCGAATAGGCCGGGCAAACTTCTCGGTTGGTGATAAGGCGGTAATTGTTTTCCGGCCGCTGCGTATTCTCATCGCAGGGACCGATGATGTCAACCACCGGCACGCCAAGAGAGTCAGCGATATAGATTACGCCCATGTCCACGCTGACGAATAAGCCGCATTTATTCAAATAATAAGGTAACTGGTTAAGCTCGCTATCCAAAACAGCCAGGCAGTCGACGCCACTCTGCCGCCCGATTGTCTCAATAATTTCCGCCTCGCCGGATAGACCGAAAATGACGAACTTTGCTTGATATCCGTCCTTCAGCAAATTAATCAATTTTGCCCAGTAAGCCGCCGGCCAAATTTTAAAATAATCCTTGCCTGAAGAAACAGCCAGGCCGACAACAAATCGGTTGTCCAAATCGTGCTCACGCCAGAAATTATCAGCCAAGGCCGATCCGCCTGGAAAAAACAATTGATTTTTCTTATCATCGACAATAATGTTATCGGAGGATAGAATCTCAAAGTAAAATTCCTTGATCTGACGGTCGAATTTATACTCGCTGACCGTAAAATAAGGATGCAATAGGCGCAGCCAACGGCCGTCAAGCTTGGTAATCACCATTTTCCGCCGAGCGGCTGGCGCCGCCAAACCCAAAACTCCGCCTTCAAAATTATTGACTAGATTATAATAAGAAACGATCGAATAACGTCTAAGAAACAACCACTGCTTTATGAGCCAACCGGGCCTCAGCGCCTCGGACTCGCCGGTAAAGCCGATTTTCCTGTCCAGATAGGGATTATTATCCCAAATCGGCAGGAATTTTTTTCGGGCGTAAATTATCAATTCGCCATCGCCCAGCTGCCTTTTAACTGCCTTGAAAATCGGTGTCAAACAGACCATGTCGCCCAGTTTGCCGCTAAAAAAAATCACTGCTGCCTCCTTGCGATCGCGCCGCGGCTGGAAGCGACCCAGCCAGCCAAGTATGACAGCCAGAATAAAAACTGCCATTTTTTTGAATTGGTCAAGCATAATTTATGGTCGGACAATTTTTAAAATTCCAGCTGCAACCTCGCGCCAGAAGGCGGGGCGCAATAAGTACCAATTGCCATAAGCTGACACTTTTTTGCAGTGCTGAAGATATAATCGCGCCTGCCAGGGACTCAGTGCGGCCTCAACCGTTCCGGCATAATCCTCGATATTGCCCCAGTCGATCAGGCGGCGGGGAAAATGCTCTTTTAATTGTTGGAACAAAATCGTGCCGGGATAAGGAATGGGGAAAAGAAAGGGCCGCACGCGCAGCTTATTCCGAAAAATAAAACCAACTGTCTCCTTGATGGTGGCGGGGTTCTCCCCAGGCGCGTTTAACAGCATGTAATAATTGCCGCGGATGCCACTGGCCTTCAAGATGCCAACGGCTTGTTGCAAATCATGCTGAGTAAGCTGCTTGTTGATTTTCTTCAAAACCTTATCGGCAGCCGATTCCAATCCCAGATTTATCTCGACGCAGCCCGCCCGCCTGAACAGCGGCATCAAGTCCCTCAACCTGACCACATCAGCGGCTCTGGCATTTGCGCCCCAATTGAATTTCAAATTCTTTGCGATAATGGCATTGCAAATTCTTTCCGCCCTCCCGCTGTCGACAAAAAATTCCCAATCCTGGAAATAAATCGATTTGATCTGAAAATTACTGATGAGATATTCTATTTCTTCAATCACCTTGTCAATACTGCGGATAATATACGGTCCGGGCATCATGGCCTTAAGGCAGAAAGTGCAATTGAATGGGCAGCCCCGTGAGGTCAAAACGATACTAAATGGCCGGGCGAAATCATTACTGGAATACCTGTCCATCGGCAGAAGATCATACGCCGGAAGCGGCAGAGCATCGAGATCAGAGATTCGCTCGCTCGGATTATTAACTATTTCATCTCCCCGAAGATAAGACAAACCCTTGATGGCGGTGATCGGCTGATTTTCAGCCAGGGCATCAACTAATTGTTTCACCGCCAACTCCGGTTCGCCACGAACGACAAAATCCGCCTGACAATTTTTAAAAATCCACTCCGGCATGGTCGTGCCATGACTGCCGACAACCACTTTGTGTTTAACGGTAATTCTATCAATCAGTTTCAAAATCCCGCTGATGCGAGAATGAGGACATTCCCAACGGTCAAGCGGCGATGTGGTAACCACCAGAATATCCGCCTGAAAATCATTAACGCTCGAAAGCACCTGTTCCGCCGAATAATCCAAGGCGTTGGCATCCAACAATTTTATATCGTGGCCGGCCTGCCGCAATAATTCCGCAATGATAGCCATAGATAACGGCTGGCGGAAACGAACATTCATGATCGATTTTTTTTCACTGCGGAAATTAGGTACCAGTAAAAATACTTTGATTTTTTTATCTAAATTTAGCATTTTATTAACATTTTCATCAATCTAAAATAAAGTCAGAACGCGGCAAAAACTGCCTGGATTATAACAGAATTAAGCTAAAAATTCAAAATTTTCTGTTTCCAATGATACAGAAATACAAAATCGGACACGGATGTTTCTTTTCCCACCGGACAAACAGTCGATCCAACCCCAGAGCCACGGCATAAGCAATCAGACGCAATGAATTAAAATAATAAAACGAATGAAGCAAATTGGCGGCAGCAGAAAATCTGCCGCCGACGCGGATGATCTCAAAGTCATCTAATCCCGCTCGCGACAAGGCCTGAACCAGCCCTTCGCCAGTCAGCCGGAAATAATCATGCGGCTCGGGCATTTCGCCGGCCACAAACGGCAAAGAAACAAAAATCATGCCTGATGGTTTCTTGATGCGGCGCAATTCGCCAAGAGTGTGGCCGATATCGCTGACAATATAAAGCGCGCCGAATAAAAAAATATTTTCCTGGGAATTGTCTGCGAAAGGCAACGTCCCATTAATGTCGACAAGCGCCTCGGTGCCAGCAATTTTATGATAATCGGTTTTTATAACCTTTAATTCTGCAGGCAAATAACGATCATAACTGGCGCCGCCGCCGGATGCCAGATCCAAAACCTCACCGCGCAAACTGGCCAGCCGTTTCTTAATTTCCCAATTCAAAAGTATGCGGCCCAAACTCTTGCCTCTCATCACCTCGCGAATAAAATCGAAGATATAAAACATATTTATTTGTAGTAAAAGGCCTTGCAGCAGCGGCGGCAGACCGAGAGCGAATGCCGGCTCAAAAACTTCCTGAAATCCTGGTAGTTCTGCGACAGCCAGATCTCATCCGGCGTCTTGTCCAGCAGATTGCCAAATGATTTCTCGATCACGTCGCACCAGACCACTTCCCCCTGCTGATTGATTCTGAGTTCCGGTTCCAAAAGCTTGAGACAGAAGACGCGCTCGGTTTTTTTTCTGCCCAGATACTGATCCAAATGTTTGTAAAAATTAAAGGGGGTAAAATTGATGAAACAATCACGCCGCAGACCGTAAGCCCTGATGCTGGCCAACTTTTTTCTTAATGCCCCGATATCCAGGCCAGGATCGAAAATCGGCTGGCGCTGCTGCGTGTTCAAGCGGTAATCCCTACCCTCCTCCCAGCCCCAGAATTTGAACCTGTCTTTGGTCATATGGATTTCCTCGGGCGCATACACCTGCTCGAACAGAACATTTATTGTCTTTATGCCCATTCCTTTGGCAGCGTCAATCAGCGCATAAAACTGATCGAGATTGTCATTTAGCGCCATGGCGAAAACCGTTATCGGCACGCCAGGCATCTTTTCCCTGATAAGCTTGAGCGCCCGAGCCAGTTTGGCATAAGAACCGGGCACACCGCGCACTGCGTCATGAACGACCGAAGGTCCGTCAAGGGAGGTCAGGATATCAGTCAAATTCTTGTAATTCCCAAGCTGTTCGATATTGGCATCATTAATCAGGGTGCAATTACTCTGCAAGATCACCCTGACGTCATGCCGATCCCAGAAGGCGATGAGTTCCATGATGTCTGGCCGTACCATGGGTTCGCCACCCACCAATTTTATCTCCTTGATGCGACCCAAAAGCTTGCGGTAAACAGTCATGATCTGCTCAGATGGCAGCTCGCTCTGACGCAAGTCCCGCGTCTCGCCCTGATAGCACATCTTGCAACGCAAATTGCATCTGATGGTCGGCTCATGGCCGACAGTATAATGGGGCGGCGGCGCCTTTGTATAAGGCAGTTCCTTCTGACTTAAAAATTTTTTCACCCGTTGGCGGGTTTTTGTTTCCAGCCAGGAATCATAAAAAATTTTTATCGGCCGGCTCAACCACGAGATTCTTCTGACAAATGTTTTTAATCGGCGGGGGCGGCCCTTGCTGTTTGCCAGATATTTTCCAATAATCGAAAACATATAGACCAGGGACAGAAAGAAAAAAATGTAATAGGGAAAACGGTAGCGGGCGGAAAAAACTGCTGCCACCAATAGGGCATCATAAAGTATCATCGCTTCAGCGATAAGGAAGAATAGGAATTTGTCCCGATCCTTGAAAAAAGAATAAACCAGAGAAAAAATCAGGCTGAGCGAACAAACTAGCCAAAAAACAATGCCTGAAAGATAAATGATGATTTTGGGATTAAGATTAAAAACAAAATTACTGATTGCGGAAAGATTGCCGGAAAGAACGGCGCCAGTTATGTCCGGTTTGGCCCAATCGCCCGTATAGGTGGCATACATTTCCAAATAGCCCGGCTGAAGGAAAAACGGCGCGGTCTTAATCAGGTGGATCTTGAGATAGAGCGGGAAATTGCCCCAGAGCTGTCGCTGGGCCTCTTTTTTATAATAATCCATCTGACGATTTAAGTCGCTTAAGCTAAAAACCGTGCAATCTCCCTGATCGCCGACATTTGGCCCCAGGACGTCATCCGCCTGAGCGATAATCATCTTGTGCGCTGTTTCAGCCGGCAGATTGTATTTGACCGCCGTCAGCGTGGAATAATTATAGAAATAATAGTTGGTGGAAATCATCAGCGAGACGGTAAACCGATTGTAGACGATCTTGTTGCGAACCGCCCAGGGAACAAGCACGGCGCCAAAAACCAGCATAAAAACGATCAATTTTACCAAAAACGCCCTGAAATTCAGCCGCGACAAAGACGTCAGGGGAAAATAGCGGCGCCAGGCGTAAATCGCCAGCAGGCCGATTGCCAGAATTGGACCAAGCAGAAGATAATTGGGGCGTGTCAGGGTAGCCAATCCGAGCCAGGCGGCCGACCAATAAAGAATCGAGGGACGGCCGAATCTCAGGAAAGCAAAAAAACAATAAACGCCGGCCAGAAAAAAAGGCAGGGACAGATTCTCATTGGCCAAAAGCAGATTATGCAGGGCCAGATACGGTTCAATGGCCAGAATAAACACCGCCCAGCGCGAAATCTTGACGTCAAAAAACAAACGGGCCGTCTTGTAAGCCAGAACCAGAGCGATAAACGCCAGAAGGCACTGGAAAAAATAAATGAAAAATTGCCCGCCGAAGATGTAATGAATGGCCGAGGCGAAAAAATAATACAACGGCGGATGCCAATCGCAACGTTCGTGGAATAAAAACATCAAGGTGGCGGGTGCTGACTGCGCTAGATTATAAAAATTCTGCCAACCGCCCTTGTCGAAACTGGCTCGCCATAAAGTCATGAAAATAATCAGCCGCTCCGACGTAAAAAATAACGCCACAATCAGCCAGAAACGCAACTCTCCGACTTGGCAATCATGGCAGTAATTTTTCAATCTATTGGATATTTTTTCGTACATAATTACCAGATAAATCTCAAAATCTCCCGCGCGCGGATAAGCCAGGTGCGAGTTTTTACATCCTCAAGAGAGCGCGCAGAGATATTTTTTGACAACTCGGCGTCATTTAAAACTTTCATAATTCCGTCAGCCAACGCCTGGGGGTTGTTCGGTTCAACCAACAAAGAGTTGCCATCGTTTAGCACCTCCCTTAACGATGGCAGGTCAGAGGCGACAATCGGTCGGCCAGAAGCCATATATTCGAACAGCTTAAGCGGCGAGGTATAGCTCTCCGAAGCAGCATCGCCTTTTTTGTTCGGCAAGACCAAGACATCGGCCGCTTTTAGATAGAGCGGGATGCTGGCATGCGGCTGAGCGGCAAGCGGCATAATATTCCGGCTGGGATATTCTCTTCTGATCCGCTCAACTTCCTCCAAGTTGCCACCCACTAAAACTGTCAGAACCTCATCACCAAGAATCGAGGCGGCATCAAGAAGGACATCAACACCCTTCCAGTTATAAAAATAGAAACTGCCGGTATAAATAATAATTTTTTTATCGCTGGGCAGAGAAAGTTTCTGCCTCGCCTCTTCTTGTGAAACGGCAATATCAAATTCAGCCAGATCGACGGCGTCGGCGGCAACTAGAATCTTCTCTGCCGGCAAATTATTGGCGATTAGTTTTTCTTTTATCAATGAAGTGATGACTATTAATTTATTTGCCTGATGCCAAATTTTCAAATGGAAAGGTTTGATTTTTGACGGCAAATTATGGATTTCCAAAACCAGCGGCCAGGGTTTTACAAACCAGGCCAATAATTCATCGCGACTGTAAACAAGATCCGATCCCCGGCTCCATAGATACAACCTGACGGCGATAAAAAAAGTCGCGCTCTCCAGCCATAAGCTCCAATTGCCCAGATACTCGTCGAGGAAAAACAAATCCAGGCAGGGCAGACGGATGAGCTTAAAATTCTTCTCAAGATTGTAATACCTGAAAGCATCCTCTTTAATCGGATTCAGCCGCCGAGGTATGATTAACTCGACTTCTGCTTCCGCCTGGGCAAAGGCCTGGCACATCTTCATGATCTGCAGTCCATGCGCCTTTTCCGTCGGAATGCGAACGTTGGCGATATAAGTGATTTTTTTTGCGGAAAACGATTCCTTATGCGATCGCGGGGAATATTTCAAATAATTAAGAATTATTTTAAACAGAGTTGCTGCGTCAGAAGGATTTTTTATTTTTCTAATTTTGAAAAATAATTTTTGCCAAAGTTCCTCCCTGGTATTTAATCGCCTCAAAACAAACGCCTTGACCCGATCAAAGGGCAAACCCGGCCACTCAAAATAAAAAACTGATGGATCCTCGCCGGCGATGGCCTGCTTGTCATTGAAGTAGGGCGAATTCCAAGAAAAATCTTTGGGCATTATCCCCTCTTTCTTGGCAATCATTTCCAACTCCGTTCCAGGATAGACAATAATAAAACTATGGGATGGATTGCAGTTCTTCATGGTCTTGAATTCCCTGATGGCATCGGCGGTCAAGGCGATATCCTCCCAGGTTTCATAAGGATAAACCATGAGAAAATTCAGAGTCACTTCCAGACCCGCCTCGAGCGACCACTTGACTGCCTGACGCACTTGCTCCATGGTAATATTTTTCTTGATCAGCTTGAGCATCCGAGGACTGCCGGATTCCACTCCAAAATTTATCCTGGTGCAGCCGGCGCGTTTCATCAACCTGAGCAGTTCCGGGTCAACAGTATTGACGCGATTGGGGGTATACCAGTAAATTTTCAGACCGCGGCTGATGATCTCATTGCAGATGTCAGTGGCATGCTGGCGATTGACAGAGAAAGTATCATCCCAAAAATTAAAGGCGCGGTAACCGTAATGATCATAAAGATACTGGATCTCATCAACAAAACGCTTGGGACTGTAAAATCTCAACCGACCCTTATGCAGGGCGATGGAGGCGCAGAAAATGCACTGGCTGGGACAGCCGCGCGAACTGGCCAGGCCGATCGTCTTTAAGCCGGTCGGTTCAATCGGCGTGCTGCCGCTGTATTTTTCCAAATCAAACAAATGCCAAGCAGGCCGAGGCAGCTCATCCAAATTCTGAATGAACGGCCGATCAGGATTGACTTTAATCTGCCCAAGATGATCACGATAGACCAGGCCAAGGATCTCCGACAGTTTGTCCAATTTAAAACCGCTCTGTAACAATTCGCGCAAGGTGATCTCTCCCTCGCCTTTGATAACATAATCTATTTCCGGCACCACAGTCAGCGCATCGACTGCCGTCAAACCGAAGTGCGGTCCGCCGACAA
>Ga0172371_10000222_pt1 | contig 83574 bp, 65 predicted proteins | sample Lak12m_FD_114543 | JGI IMG/M metagenome (GOLD analysis project Ga0172371, IMG submission 114543) | Freshwater microbial communities from Kabuno Bay, South-Kivu, Congo - kab_022012_12m | ecosystem: Environmental > Aquatic > Freshwater > Lake | place: Democratic Republic of the Congo: South-Kivu...
GAGACGGTGGGGCAGGTGAATGAAGATGTGGTTAGGAAGTACATTCGTGACCAGCGTAAGAAACCATAGCCAGATTATGCCTTATGTTAGAAACCCCGGGCTTTAGCCCGGGGAGTTTTCATTTCCCAGGAATCGCAGTTCGGCTTCCCCCGGCCCGCCGTCGTCAGTGTCGCCGGAACGTCCGTCCGCCTTGTCCGGCGAAGGGAAACCTTCGTCGACATGACCAGCCGTGACGTATTCACGCCGCTGGAACTCCAATCAGGAGGAGATTATGAAATTCGCACTCATTAAAAACGGAGACCATCCTGCCCGGGACCGTATCGCCGATGAGCTCGTCCGCACGTGCCTCGCCCACGGCCACGAGCTCGGGTCGCCCGAAAACGGGGTCAAATTCGTCTTGAACCTGACGGATGCGGCATCGCCCCGCGTTTATCGCCGGCACGCCCAATCGGTCATCGTTTTCTCGCTCATCACCGTCGACGCCCCGCCCGAAGATCTGCGGTCGCTTTGCTACGCGACGCTCGTCCGCTCGCTGTCGAACGTCCTCCTCTGCGCCGTCCCGCGCCCGGATACGGCCGGAAGCGATGGGCCCCCGGCCTACGAAATGTATTTCACGACGCCCGAGGCCGGGTTCTATCACCTGGATTACGGCCCGGAACGGGTTTTTGAAAGGATGATCCCGATCGCCGGGGCGCGTTTCGCGCTCCAAAACCGGATCGACACGGACCTGCCGCAGGCGTATTGGGAAACGTCGCCCGTGGTCGAGGATATCCGGCGCTCAGCGGGGCGGCTGGACGGCCTCGGCGTTCTTCCCGCGCCCTTTCCCCTCCACGAGCTTCTCTCCGAAGACAGCATCCGCGATATCTTTCTCCTCTTCGAGATGAAAGGCCTCAGCTACGGAAATATGAGTGCTCGCGAATGCATCCTCGAGCTCGGCGGGCACACGTTCTGGATGACGGCCCGGGGTGTCAACAAAGCCAAGGTCACAAAAATCGGGTGGGATATCCTGCTCGTCCGCGGGCGCGACGAAGAGACGAATGAAATCCTGGTGAGCGTTCCTCCCGACCACGACCCGAGGGCGCGCGTTTCCGTGGATACCGTCGAGCACGAGCTCATCTACCGGACGTTTCCCGAGGTTGGGGCGATCGTCCACGTCCATGCTTGGATCGACGGCGTCGCCTGCACGCGTCAGAACTATCCCTGCGGGACGATCGAGCTCGCCGAGGAAGTCGTTCATCTGCTCCAACAGACGGGCTGCCCCGGCCGGACCGAAGTCGGCCTCAAAAATCATGGATTGACCATCACCGGCCCCAACTTGGGCGAAATCTTCGACCGGATCCGGAATCGGCTGCGGACCGAAGTCCGGATGATGGCCTGAGCCCGGAAGGCCAGCCATGGACATGTACGCCGTCCGAACGCTCCGCAGCCAGCCGCTGCGCCTCGTCCTCACGATCGGGGGCGTTTCCCTCTGCATCGTGCTTATGTTCATTCTCCTCGGCGTCTATCGCGGTGTTGCCGACGGCTCGGTCGAATATATCAGGCGGAATGAGGCCGACCTCTGGGTTCTCCAAAAGAACGCTTCCAATATTTTGCGCGGCTCGTCGCTCGTCTCCGAAGCCCAGGCGAAAACGATCGCTTCGGTCCCCGGCGTTCGATCGGTCTCGTCTATTCTTTTTCTTCTATCGACGCTCAAAAAAGACAACGAGGTCCGGACTTTATTCCTGACGGGATATGATCCCGAAAAAGGGCTGGGCGGCCCGCCGCTGCTCTTTCAAGGCCGGACGGTGCTGGACGACGGCGAGATCGTGCTCGATAAGTCGTTCGCCCAGAAATTCAGGTTCAAACCCGGAGACGAAGTGGACTTACAAGGTCACCGACTTCACGTCGTCGGGATCAGCCGGGGAACCAACGCTTTTGTCATCCAATATGCGTTTGTGACGCTCCGCTTTGCCAGGACGCTCATCGGCTTCCCGGGCCTCGCGACTTGCTTTTTAGTGAAAACCGACGGGACGGCCGACCCGGACGTAGTCCGCGTCCGAATTCGAAATAAGCTTCCGGCGCTTGAAGTCTATAATCATCCGGAATTCCTGGCCAACAATATCCACGAAATGAAATCGGGATTCCTCCCGTTGCTCTATACGGTCGCCGCCATCGGAGCAATCGTCCTGACGGCGATCTTAAGTCTCCTCCTCTCGGTGAACATCCTGGAGCGACGGAAAGACTTCGCGATATTGAAGACTCTGGGATCTCCCGCGGCGTTTCTCTGGGGGATGGTCGTCAAACAAGCGATGTTTATCGCGGCGGGCGCCAATCTCGCGGCCCTGCTCATTTTTTTTCCGCTTGTCCGCGTAATCGAAAGCCTGACCCCCGAAGTCAGCGTGGAATCCTCGGTCCTCCAGATCCTAAGCGTCATGGCCGCCGTCGAAGCCATGAGCCTTATCAGCTCGCTAGTTTCGATACGACGTCTTCGGCGAATTTATTTTCTGGAAGCATTTGCATGAACGAGATGATTCTTCCGACTCCCATCGTCAGGCTCGACCGCGTGACGAAGACGTATGACGGTGCTGGCCCCCCGAGGACGGCCCTCCGCGGCGTCTCGTTCGAAGTCCATCCAGGGGAAATGGTCCTCGTTCTGGGGCCGAGCGGAAGCGGAAAAACGACGCTCCTGACCCTGATCGCCGGGTTAACCCGGCCGACGTGCGGGGCCGTTTTTCTTTTCGGGAAAAACGTCGAAGATTATCCTGCGGCCGCGCTGCAGCGGATCCGGGCCGAGCGAATGGGATTCGTCTTCCAAACGTTTTATCTCATCGAGGCCTTAACGGCGGCCGAAAATATCGAAGTGGTCCTCCGGTTTACCGGACATCGAAGAGCCGATCGAATCCGCAAAACGGGGCGGCTCCTCCGGGATCTCGGAGTCGAAGACCTCGCCGGCCGATTCCCGCGGACGATGAGCCAAGGGGAGAAACAGCGGGTCGCGATCGCCCGAGCCGCGGCCAACGACGGGGCCCTGATTATCGCCGATGAGCCGACCGGAAGCCTGGAGACCGGGCAAGGCTTCGACATCATCCGGCTGCTCCATCGCCTTAGCAAAGACCGCAATGCCGCGGTCATCGTCGCCAGCCACGACTTGCGTCTCAAGGAATTCTCGGACCGGACGCTTTGCCTACGGGACGGGATGATGACGGATTTCTAAGACCGCGGCGAGGGTGATTTCTTGAACTTATACCCCATCCAGGGAATCGTCAACAAATGGACCGGCTTGGCCGGGTTCTTTTCGACTTTTTTCCGCAGGCTGTGGACGAACGTGTCGATCGTCCGGGTCGTCGGGTAGCTTTCATAACCCCAGACCTCGTTCAGGAGGGTCTCGCGGCTGACGACTTCGCCTTCGTGCTTGGCGAAAAGCTCCAGGAGCCCATATTCCTTGGCGGTGAGGATAAGCTCCCGCCCTTTCTTTGACGCCGTCCGGGCCTTGAAGTTGACCCGGACATCGCCGAAAACGAGTTCCTCCGGAACGGAGACGGCCGGCTGCGTCCTGCGCAGCACGGCGTTGATCCGAGCGAGGAGCTCGTGCTGGCCGAAAGGCTTGATCATATAATCGTCGGCGCCCAGGCCCAGGCCGAGGACCTTGTCGATCTCGTCCTTTTTTTGCCCAGTCATCATGATGACCGGTGTCCGGCAGCCTTTTTCGCGCAGGCGGCTGCAGACTTCGAACCCCTTGATACCGGGCAACATGACATCGAGAAGAATGAGGGCGGCGCTCCCGCGCAGGGCGATTTCGATCCCCTTTTCTCCGTCAGAGGCGACCTGAACCTTGAATCCTTCGCTTTCAAGAAAGGCTTTCGTCGTTTCCTGGAGCGCCGGGTCGTCTTCGATTATCAAAATGTTGGTTTTCATGCGTTCGGAAAAACGAGGCTGAACGTGCTCCCCCGTCCCGGTTCGCTCTCGACGCGGATGCGGCCGCCGTGCGCGTCCATGATATGCCGGGTGATCTTCAGGCCGAGGCCAGCCCCTTGGGGACGAAGGCGGCTGGCGTTTTCGGCGCGGAAGAACTTGTCGAAAATCCGACTCTGGTCACTCGCGGCGATGCCGATGCCCTGGTCTTGAACCAGGATTTCCGTCGTTTCCCCCTCGACGAGCCGGATCGAAATACGCTTGTCACCCACCGAGTATTTCATGGCATTATCGATGAGGTTAATCAACGCTTGTTTGACGGCGTCAGCGTCCACGGAACGTTCGACCGGATGGCCGGGGCACCGGACTTCGATCTCAAAAGACTGGGATTCGATCGCCGGCTTGAAGACGTCGACGGCATCCCGAACGATCTTCCTCAGATCCTCGGCGGCCAAGTGATAGGTCACAGCGTCTCTCTCGATGCGGCCGAAGTCCAGGATGTTGTGAAGGAGCCGCGACAGCCGGGCGCTTTCTCCGACCATGAGATTCAAATAACGTTCGCGCTCGTCCCGGCCGGCGATTTTTCCCGCCTTGAGGATTTCGGCCAGCCCTTGGATGGCGCTCATCGGCGTCCGGAGCTCGTGCGAGACGGTCGAGATAAATTCGGTCTTGAGCCGGTTAAGTTCATCGAGCTTCTCCTTGGAGGCCCGTTCGTAGATCACTTCCTCCTGGAGGCCGATGCGCTCGAGGTTGACCGTCAGTTCTCCGGCCATGGTCGCGATGAGCTCGATATCATCTCGGGAATAGCGTTCCCCGGATTTCTTGGGGCCAAGAGCCAGCCGAACCGCCCCCCCTGGCGGCGTGAACGGAAGGACGAAGACTAGGGCGGTTTTATGCGCCTCGAGATCTTGCGCTTGAGAAAAATCCATCGGAGACGAAAACAAAACCGCGGCGGGAATGGCCCAGATTTTTTGTCCCGATCCTCCGCCCCGGCAAAACGGCAGGCCGCCCGGCCAAGGATCTCCATAAGAAAAAAGTTCGGCTCCGCCCGCTCTCGGCGGAAAATTCAGCTCAAGGACAAGGCTCAGCGGCTCGACCGGAATCGCTCGGCGGATTTCATCTAAAAAACGGCCGGCGAGCTCGTCCCGAGTCGCGTATTGGCGAGCACGGTCGTTGAAATCCATGACGAGCCGCCGATAATCGTATCGTTGCCTGAAAAACGTCCGGTCGACGAAGGCTTGAATCCTTTTTTGAGCCGGCTGGAATGCCGCCGCCGCAAGAAAAACGCCGAGGACGGTAAAAACGCCGGCTCCTCCGGGAAAGAACCTGAGGAATAAGCCCGCAGCGACCTGGACGACCAACAGGTAGATGCCGATTGTGAAAATCGACAACAGCGAATACACCAAACTTCGGTTGATGACAATCCGAACATCGATCATCCGGTAGCGGACGATCGCGATGGCAAAGGCGATGGGAACGGCCACAAAAAAAACGCCCGCGAGTTCTTCAGACACGAGCGGGGAGAGGCCGAGCAAAATCGGCCCCTGATAAAGAAAGAGGAAGGGAGCCGCGCCAACAGCGAGGCCGAAAAAAATCCATTGGATCTGAGACCGGACTTCCTCGGTCCGGCATTTCCGCAAAGCCAATACCAGCCAGATGATCGATCCGATGACGTAGCTCACGACGTAGATCCGGAAAACACCGTAGAATTTGTCGTAAGCATGCAGCGCGGCTGCGGATGGTTTCAGAAAGGCGAAAAGAAAAACACCTCCCTGGGCGCCTCCTAAAAGGGCGGCGGGAAGATAAAGCAGGCCCCGGCGGATGCGCATCGGTTCGGGCGCGAAGTTGAGCGAAACGTGGAGAAGGATCGCGGGGACAAGAGCATAGCTCAGGATGAATAACAGGCTGGGGAGATACGTGGTCCAGCGTTCGGGACGGAGGCCGTAATATTCGCCGCTGATGATCAGCGCCGAGCCGAAAAATTGGGCCAGCCAATAAAAAAGACGCGCTTTGGGGTCATCGTGTTTCAGAATGAAGGTCGCGGCGCCGATCGCGAAGCAGAAGATCCCGATGACGAAATAAATGACCGGATACGAGGTTTTCTCATAGAATCGGACGATGGGAACCTTCACCATCAGGACATTCCCGTTGGATTCACGGACGACAACGTCGATGGGAGCGCCTATGTCCTCGCCCGCCAGGGCGGCGGAAATGTCCTGAACGGCGAGGATGTCTACATTTCCGACCCGAACGATGTTTTTTTCGGGAATGGATTCCGGAAGCCCGGGACGCCGAAGAAGGAGGAGAAAGCCGTAAATACTAATTGCCACGATCGTAAAGCCCACGGCCAGGGAAACGACGAAATGGGACTTCGACAGGGATATATTGTCCCCCATAGCTCGAATATTATGGGCGCGCCTGGGAAAAATTGTCAAATCAGATTGTTGCCTGCTTGTCTGGCGGAAGCGCGGACCCTGGCGGGCTTGAACGCATAAGTTACGAATCTTTCAGCGCGACTGAGAACGACCTCCGCGTTTTGACAAGGCCGCCGTCCTGTGATATCAAGATTTGACCGCTTTTTTCCAGGAGGTCCCATGGCTCAAGGCGTCACCACGAGCGGCTGGTTTTTCCTCGTCTTCGGCTGGGGTTTTATCCTGACTCTGACGATCTATTGCTTCTCCCGCGTTCTTTTCGCCAAGAAGCCGGCGGTCGTCGTCGAGGCCGGCGGCCGCGAGCAATGGGGTTCGCGCATCGGCCTGATCCTGGCCGTGGCCGGCAACGCCATCGGCCTGGGCAACTTCCTTCGTTTTCCGGTCAAGGCCGCGGCCAACGGCGGCGGCGCCTTCATGATCCCTTACTTTGTCGCGTTCCTCCTCCTCGGCATCCCGATGATGTGGGTCGAGTGGACGATCGGCCGTATGGGCGGCGTCCGGGGCCACGGCACGACGCCGGGCATGCTCAACCTCCTGTGGAAGAAGGCGCCGTCCAAGTATCTGGGGGCGCTCGGCATCGTCATCCCCTTCGCCATCGTCATTTACTACAACTTCATCGAGTCGTGGTGCCTCGGCTACTCTTGGTTCTCCGTCACCGGCAAGTACTTCGGCCACGCCAACCGCGACGCGATGGGCCAATTCCTGCGCGGCTACCAGGGGATCGAGTCGAACAATTTCTTCGCCTCCGTCGGCCCCGTTCTCATTTTCTGGGGCATCACGATCGCCCTCAATTTCTATTTCCTTTACAAGGGCATCTCCAAGGGCATCGAGGTCCTGGCCAAGTACGGGATGCCGCTCCTCTTCCTTTTCGGGATCATTCTCGTCGTCCGCGTTTTGACGCTGGGCACGCCCGACCCGGCTCAGCCTGAGCTGAGCATCGCCAACGGCATGGGCTACATCTGGAATCCGGACTTCAGCCGCCTGGGGTCGGCCTCGGTCTGGCTCGTCGCGGCCGGCCAAATATTCTTCACCCTAAGCATAGGACAGGGCATCATCAACACCTACGCGTCCTATGTCCGGGAGAAGCAGGACATCACCCTGAACGGCCTGTCGACCTCGGCGACGAACGAGATGGCCGAGGTTATCCTCGGAGGGACGATCGCCATTCCCGTGGCCGTCGCCTTCTTCGGCCTGGCCGAAACCCAGGTCATCGCCCAGGGCGGAGCCTTCAACCTCGGCTTCCAGGCGCTGCCGGTGATCTTCCAGAAGAGCCGCCTCGGCCAGATCTTCGGTGGTATGTGGTTCTTCCGCCTCTTCATCGCCGGCATTACGTCGTCCGTGGCCTTGACCCAGCCGGCCATCGCTTTCCTCGAGGACGAGTTCAAATGGAAGCGGGAGAAGGCCGTCATCGCCGTCTTCTCCGTGCTCGTCGTCATGACCGCCGTGGTCATTGCCTTCTTCAAGTTCGGCTTCCTCGACGAGCTTGACTTCTGGGCCGGCACGTTCGGGTTGGTCGTCTTCGCGGCCATCGAGATCGTCCTTTTCTCCTGGATCTTCGGGCTGAAGAAGGGCTGGGTCGAGATGCATAAGGGGGCCGACCTCAAGGTCCCCAGGATCTTCAAATTCATCCTGACCTACATCACGCCGGTCTACCTTCTCGTCATGCTCGGCGTGTGGACCTACCAGGACGCGGTCAAGGAATTCCTGATGAAGGGCAAAGACCCGGCCAACCGGCCCTATCTCTGGGGCGCCCGGGTCATGATCGTCGGCCTGCTCCTGGTCATGCTCCTCCTCATCCGCAAGGCCTGGAACAAGAAAAAGACCGGGGCCGGCGAAAGCGGGGACGCCAAGCCTGCGCTATCTTCTGACAGCTGAAGAACACACAGGGCGGGGAGCCCGCACAGGGCGCTCCGCCCATTTTTGTTTTCAGGGAGATTTTCGAGCGTAACCGTACGCTCAAAAATTGCTATTCTGCCCGGTATGCTGTATTTTGCTGAGTAGAGTCCGAGGTGACCGACAGCAGAGTCGTTGTGACAGGACTGGGCGTAGTGACGTCCATCGGCATCGGTCTGGACGAATTCTGGCCTGCCCTGATCTCGGGAAAAAACGGGATCTCCCGCTTGACCCGTTTCGATCCTTCCGACTTCCCTTCGACGATGGCGTCCGAAGTCCGGGACTTCGATCCCGAACGCTGGATTGACCGGAAGTCCGCCGCCCGGATGGACCGGTTCGCCCAGTTCGCCGTCGCCGCGGCCGCCATGGCCATGGCCGACTCCGGCCTCGGAAACGGATCCATCGACGGAGAGCGCGCCGGGATCATCGTCGGTTCCGGGATCGGCGGCTCCGAGACGATCGAGACCGGCCAATCCAAGCTGGCCGAGAAAGGCCCGCGAGCCCTTGATCCTTTTTTCGTTTCCAGGCTCCTGATCAACATGGCCGCCTGCCAGGTCTCGATCCGGTTCGGACTGAAGGGGCCGATCTCGGCGCCGTCGGTGGCCTGCTCGACCGGCGCCAACGCCATCGGAGACGCTCTTCGCATCCTCCAGCGGGGCGAAGCCGACGTCATGCTCGCCGGGGGTTCGGAAGCCTGCCTGACGCCGATGGCTTACGGCGGTTTTTGCGCCAACCGCTCGATGTCCCGGCGCAACGACGCGATCGAGCGGGCCTCTCGGCCCTTCGATCGCGGACGCGACGGATTCGTCATGGGCGAGGGGGCCGGAGTCGTCGTCCTGGAGCGCCTGGACCACGCGCGCGGCCGAGGGGCCCGGATCTATGCTGAGCTCGCCGGATACGGGAACACCGCGGACGCTTTTCACCTGACCGCCCCTGACCCGACGGCCCGGGGCATGGTGCGCGCCATGAGCGCCGCCCTGGCCGACGCCGGCCTGGAACCCGGGGACATCGGCCACATCAACGCCCACGGCACGTCCACGGTCCTCAATGACAAGCTCGAGAGCGCGGCGATCCGGGCCGTTTTCGGGGAGCGCGCGGCGGGGATCAAGGTCAGCTCGAACAAATCGATGATCGGCCACCTCCTCGCCGCGGCCGGGGCCGTCGAGCTCGCCGCCACGGTCATGAGCGTCCATACGGGAATCGTGCCCCCGACGATCAATTTCGAGGAGCGGGACCCCGACTGTCCGTTGGATTACACCGTCAACGGGGCGGAGACGATCGGAATCGAGGCCGCGCTCAGCAATTCGTTCGGCTTCGGAGGCGGAAACGCCTGCCTCGTCGTCCGAAAATTCAGGAACCCCCCATGAAGATACCCCCTTTGACGATCGGAAAGATCACCGTACCCTTGCCCATCATCCAGGGCGGCATGGGCGTCCGCGTCTCCAAAGCCCGCTTGGCCGCCGCGGTCGCCAACGAGGGCGGCATCGGGACCCTCGCCGCCGTCGGTTTGGGCGACATCGAAGCGTCGAAGAGCGAGTTCGAGAAGGCCGGCCGGGAAGGCTTGGTCGCGGAGATCCGCAGGGCGAAGAGCATGACCGCGGGCCCGATCGCGGTCAATATCCTTGGCGTCCTGAGCAACGCCCGGGACCTCGTCCAAACGTCGGCCCGGGAAGGCGCCGAGTTCATCGTTTCGGGCGCTTCCCTTCCGCTCAAGCTGCCCGAGCTCGTCGGCGACGACCCGATCGGGCTCATCCCGATCATCAGCTCGGGCCGGGCCGCCGGCCTCGTTCTCCGGACCTGGGACAAGCGCTACCGCCGGACGGCCGATGCCGTCATCCTCGAAGGCCCCCTCGCCGGCGGACACCTGGGTTTCTCGGAGGAGCAGCTCAAGGAGCCCGAGAAATACTCGCTCGAGATCCTCCTCCCCGAAGTTCTGGCGGCCGTCCGGCCTTTCGAGGAGAAATACGGACGGAAGATCCCAGTAATCGCCGGCGGCGGGATTTTCACCGGGGAGGACATCGCCCGGATGCTCCAGGCCGGGGCTGCGGGCGTCCAGATGGCGACCCGGTTCGTCTGCACGGAGGAGTGCGAAGTCTCGGAAGAATTCAAACGGACTTATCTGGACGCCAAGGAAGAAGACATCGTGATCATCAAAAGTCCGGTGGGGCTTCCCGGAAGGGCGATCCGAAATCCGTTCCTGAAGAACCTGGACGAGGGGAAGCTCGACAAGATCAAGTGCGACTACAAATGCCTCTCCACGTGCGAAGTCGCGACGGCCAAATACTGCATCGCCCTGGCCCTGACCAACGCCTTCCAGGGCAACATGGAGAAGGGCCTCGTCTTTTGCGGTCAGAACGCCTGGCGGGTGGACCGGATGACGACGGTCAAGGAGCTCATCGCCGAGCTCAAGGCCGGGATCGAGGCCTACCCCGAGAAGGCCTGAGTTTTCACTTTCTTCCGCACTCCGGCGGAATTCGGCCGCGGCCGGCGCTTCCGATGAGCGAAAGGGACATGTTCCGAATTCTCTTGAATTCGGTACGTGTCCCTCAATGATCTCCGTTAGTCCTAGCGGGTCCTCAACGACGTCCCTATTCCTCAAACTGCTCCCATTCGGATTTTACCCGCTCCATGAGCTTTCTGAAGCGAGGCTCGCTCCGCAGGTTGGCCAGATAGGGGTCGTATTCATTGAGAAAGGGATAGTTCAGAAATCCGCGGCTGACTGCGTTTTCCAGCCATTCCAGAGCTTTCTCCTTGTCGCCGAGCAGAGCATAGACATCCGCCATGAAGCTCGAATACTGAGGGTCGCGCTTGACGGTATAGAGAAATTCGGGACTGAGCCACCGCGAAAAATTAGCCCGATCGCCTTTGGCCGCGAATCTCAAGAGATAGTATAGCTGCCACATGACATTCTGTTTCGGGTCGATGATTTTCCGCTCGATGAGATCCTCGGCTTCTTTAAGCCTTTTTTTAGGAACAAGGAACCAGGCATGCATGAATAGCCCGGGCGGGTCCCGGTTAACATCACTAGACCTCACGACGTTGGAGCTCAATTCCAGAGCGCGGTCCAGCTGGCCTCCGTATTGATAGAACAAGCATTTCGCGGGGCGAGTTTGAGGATTGAGCGGGTCGACGTCGGCCATTCGTTCTGCCATTCTTTCTACTGCGGCCATTTTCCCGACGAAGGCGTATGTCACACAGAGCCACCAGAGGACATCCCCGTCGTTGGGATTTGCCGCCAACGCCTTTTTCAAATGATCAATCCCCTTCTTCTGGTCTCCAAAGAAAGACGAATTGATAAGGCCTAAAACCAAGTGAGCCGCGGGCGATTCGGAGTCCGTCTCCAGGGCTTTTAGGGCGAAGGCCTCCGCCTTTTTGCCGTTTTCTTCGCTTCCGATTCCCAGGTTCGCGTACGAATAATACGCGTAGGCTTTGCCGGCGTTGAGCAGGGCGTTTTCGCCGATGATCTCGGTGCCTTTTTCGAGATATTGGAGGGCCCGGTCACATCCTTCCTTTGTCCAAAGCCCGACCTCTCTTTTAGCTTTGAGATAGAACTCGTAGGCTTGAGCATTGTCGATCTGGCGCTCGGAAATCTTTTTCTTCAGTTCCCCGGTGAGCTCTAACCTTAAGGCTGTGATAATGGCTGAGGTGATGTCCTCCTCAATGGCAAAAATGTCCTGAAACTTGCGCGTGTATCTCTCTCCCCAGATCTGGCCGCCGTCGTTCGTCCTGACCAAGGCAGGGCTGATGGAAATCGTATCGCCATACCTGACCATTCTGGCGGTTAGGATGGTTTTCACGCCGAGCTCCGCCCCCGCCTTTTTGGGATCGATCTTCACTCCCTTATAGGCGAAAGAAGACGCTCGGGAAATGACTTTTTTGAAAACGGATAGCTGAGAGAGCTTGTTGATGAGAGTCTCGGTGATTCCGTCGCTGAGGTATTCGGTGTCGGGATTTGAGTTCACATTCTCGAAGGGAAGGATGGCGATGGAATCCAGGGCCTCCTCTTGTCCCTTGAAAAAGAAAAGTTTTATCGCGGCCGCCAATACGATCAAAGCCCCGATGCCTCCGAATAAGGCCAGCTTTTTACATCCGACCTTGGCCCTCGTCCCGGCCGGCTCAGCCCGTAGAGAGGTCTGTTTTTTGGGGCGAAGCGTTGCCGTCGTTGTCGCGGCGCCCTCGATTTTTTCTAGCTCGAGACGCAGTTCTTCGGCATCCCGGTATCTTTTTTCTCTGTCCTTGTCCAAACATTTTAGGATCAGCCGGCTGAGTTCGTCGGGAAGCTGGGCCACCAGCTCTCGAGGGTCCTGAGGAGCCTCGAGCTTATGCTTCATGGCGATGCTCAGGGGCGTATTCCCTTCGAAAGGGACCTTCCCCGTAAGCATTTCATACAAAATGACGCCAAGGGAATAGATATCGGAGCGCGGATCCGCCTCCTGCCCTTCGGCCTGCTCGGGAGACATGTATTCGGGCGTGCCGATGACCGTTCCTTCGCCGGTGATGCTTTTCGAATGAACGGACCGGGCGATGCCGAAGTCCATGACCTTGGCCTGGCCGTCCTTGTCGATGATGATGTTGCTCGGCTTTAGGTCGCGGTGAACGATTCCCGTCTTGTGCGCCTCCGCCAGGCCTTCGCAGATTTGCTTGGCGATGGAGATGGATTTGGCGACGGGAATTTGGCCGAACCTCCTGATCGAGCTCTTGAGGTCCTCGCCGGAGACATATTCCATCGTGATGAAATGAACGCCGTCGTCCTCCAAGATCTCGTACATCCGTCCGACATGCGGATGGCTGATCTTGCGGGCCAGCTTGATCTCGTTGTGAAACCGCTCGATCGTTTTTTCGTCCGTGGCGATCTCGGGCATGATCAGCTTGAGCGCCACGTCCTCGTTCAATTTCTTATCCACCGCCCGATAGACCCGGCCCATGCCGCCATGGCCCAATTCCTCGATGATCTGGTATCGGCCGGCAAAAGTGGATCCCGTCGTCAGCTCTTTTCTGCGCGTCTCGAGGGTCCGGGTCTGAGCGCGCTCGATACCCTGAGACGCGAGGAGCGGCGCGGCGCACGCCCGGCAATATTTGGAGCCGGAAGGATTATCGGTCTGGCAGTTCGCGCACGTGATGGACATCGATGGGCCCTTCTTCGGGTGGCACAAGATTAGCAGGCCGGGGACAAGGAGTCAACCGGCTCGAAGCCGGGCATCGCCCTGCGGGGCAGGGAGAAAGGGGCATCTTGTCCGAATCGCGAAATAAGCATAGGATTTGTCCGTGGCGCGAGTGCCGATGGGAATCCGCTCTCGGGCCCTCGATCCCGGCTGCGACAAAAGGCTCAAAGAATGAAAATCTATTTTGCGGCTTCCATCCGGGGCGGGAGAGACGATGTCGAATTGTACCTCAAGATCATTCGACAGCTCAGAAAATACGGGAGTGTCCTGACAGAGCACGTCGGCGATAAGGGTCTGTCTTCTCTCGGAGAAGACGGGCCCAGCGACGCATACATTCATGACAGGGACATGGGCTGGATTGCCGAGGCGGACTGCGTCGTCGCCGAAGTCACCACCCCTTCCCTCGGCGTAGGCTACGAGATCAGGGCCGCCGTCGAATCGGGCAAGAACGTGCTCTGCCTATACAAGCCCATGAAAGGGAGAAGGCTTTCGGCCATGATTGCCGGCTGCGACAAGGTCGTGATTAAGCCGTATACGGATTTCAGCGAAATAAAAAAAGCCCTTGACGAATTTTTCGGGTGACCATACGGCCGGGCCTTAAGCCCAACAAAGCCCAGGCCCTGCACCGACCGCCCCCACACCCGCGGATACGCTATTATTTCAACCGGGCGACGAAGGTCCGGGTGTTGTTCGCCTCGTTCGATTCCTTCACCGCGTCGTCGGGATCGACGGTGAACGTGAGGGTGCGTTCTCGCGGGGGATTGAGAAGCGTGAAGACAATCCGATCCGTCTCCCCGGGCCCGTAGTTTTTCTCGTTGTCGGCCGCGATCTTCCGGCCGAGCTCGGCGCACTCCACGAGGATCGCCTGATAGGGAACATAGGCCTTGCCCTGCCCCGCGTTTTTGATGGAGACCACGACATTGAGGCAGATGTCGCTGCCTACTTGGACCTGCTGGGAATAGATGTCGCTGATGACCAGGTCCGGCTTCTCGGCGGCCGTCATCGTCCAGGAGAGGGCGGTCCGATTGTTCGTCTCGTCGCTCTCGGCCACGGCATTGTCGGGATCGGCGATCGCGGACAGAGCGTAAGTCCCGGGCTTGACCTCTCCCGGCAGAAACGCCGTTGTTCCTGAGGTCAGAGGTTTGGCTGAAGAGATGGTCAGGTCCGTCAAAGCGGTCCATACCCAAGGGGCGCTCCGGCCGGGCAAAGTCATGGAAACATAGGCGTCGCCTTTCTTGAACTGGGCCGGCTGCGCGTTGCGATTCGTGATCTCGATGAAGACCGTGATCCGGTCGTTGGTCGTGGCGCCCGAAGCCGGCCAAAGCTCGAAGCGAGTGAGGGCGAGATCGGGAAGGGGGACAATGGGCTTCTTCAAGGGCGGCTTTTTGATGGGGACCTGTGGCGCGGTTCCTGTCAGCGGGAGTCGGGGAAAACTCAAGGCGGCGAGGAAAACGATGGCAACGACCATCGCGTTTTTGCGGGACACGGGGCTATTCCTTCTATTCAGAGGATAATCGCACGTTCGGGACGAAGTCAAGGCGGTTTGGAAAGCGGCCGACCGGCTACCGCTTGACCAGCTTCAAGGCTTCTTCGATCGCCCGGTCCAACTGGGGATCTTGACCTTTCAGCGCGTGTCCGAGGTCGTTGACCGCGACGATGTCGGGCTTCACGCCGCCGATCGTTTCCAGGTCCTTTCCGTCCAGCGTGTAGCAACCCCACCACGGCAGGCGGAACGATCCGCCGTTCATCAGCCCGACGCTCGTCGTGAAAATCAGCCAGCCGTAGGTCGTATTTCCGACGACGAGGCCGCGCTTTAGGGCTTTGAATCCGTTCGTTGTCATTTCCCCGTCGCTCAAGGTGAGCTCGTTAGTGATCAGGACGACGGGCTTGTCGGCGAAACCGAACGTGGACTGTGGGGTCTCGGACAGACCGCGCTGGCGCCACTTGGCGTAAACGGGCTTCATCAGGGCTTCGAGGACCCGGTCATGGACGTTGCCGCCGTTGTTATACCGGAGGTCGAGGATCAGGCCTTTCCGCGGCACGGCGTCGCGCTCGAGCTCGAGGAGGAACCGGGTGAGGTCGCCCATCCCCATCGCCCGCATGTAGAGATAAGCGACCGCGTCTCCGGACTTCTGTTTCACGATATCGCGGCGGCCGTCGATCCACTCTTCGAGGAGCAAGGCATTTTCGGCCGCCGACGAGACCGGTTTCACCGTGACTTCGGCCGTTTTTTGGCTTTTGGGATTCCGGAACGACAAGGTGACCCGCTTGTCGATTTTTCCGTTGAAATATTTCCAGATATTGATAGAGGGGTTCACCGGCGCGCCGTCCACGGCCAGAAGCTCGTCGCCGGGAGCGACCCGGTCCCTCCGGTCGTAGAGCGGGCCGTCCTTGATCAGGCGGCCCAATGTGATTTTTCCGTCCGCGAACAACCAAACGGCGCCGATATGGGCGCTGGGTTCGTCGACCCGGCCCGCGCGCGGCATATTGAATCCCGTATGGGAGGAATTGAGCTCTCCGATCATGAGGTTGGCGTAATCGGCGAAGTCCTGGTCCTCGCGGACCTGCTGGAGCACGGGCTTGTAGCGTTCGTAAAGAGCGCGCCAATCGGCCCGATGATGCTTGTCGTCGTAATAGTAATGTTGGAGAACGTCGTACAATTCGCCGAGCATCTGCTCGTAATCGGCGGTCTTGTCGACCATGATTTTCGTGTCGAAGCCGACGGCCCGGGCCCGGCCCGCAGCCAAATCCAGCCGTCCGATCCGGCCGCCGGTCAAATAATAGAGGGCCTCGCCTTTGCGGTCGAGCTGCAGCCCGCGCACGCCTTCCAGATTGGCCGGATGCGGTTCATACCGGCCGCGCTCTTTCTTCTTCAGGCTGGTCTTCCACAGCCGGCTGCGGCCGTCCATCGCCGAGACGAAGAGCACGGTCTCGTCTTTCTGGATATAGACGAAATCCTGCTCGCTGCCCAGGGTCACGACGACGACTTCGGTCTGGCGGTCGATGTCCTCGAGCTTGAGTTCGACCGGCGCCGGGGCCTTCTCGGCCGGCTTGGCGTCGGGTTTTGCCTCCGGCTTCAAGCCAGCCTTCGCCTCCGGTTTCGCTTCGGGCTTATCCTTGGGCTCGTCTTTGGCGAACAGCTTGTCGAAATCGTCCTCGTCGAATTCCGGCATTCGTGGTTGGAGAAAGAGGCGGTAAAGGTCGTTCTGCCCGGTGAATTCGGGGAAGCTATGGCCCGTCCTGTTCGAACTGAAAAGCAGCGATTTGCCGTCCGGCGTCCAGACGGGAGCTCCCTCGTCGTAGGCTGTGTTGGTCATCAGCGTCGATTTGCCGGTCGCGACTTCTACGGCGAAAATGTCGTCCTGGCCGTTCCGGGGCGCGGAAACGGCCAGAAAGCGGCTGTCGGGCGACCAGGCAAAATCCGAAGCGAAGCGGCCGCCGAAGTCCATTTCGGCGAGGAGCCGGTCGTCTTTTCCGTCCGGCCGGACGAGACGGAGCTGTCTCGAGCCGCTGTAATAAGCGATCCACCGGCCGTCGGGCGAGACCAGGAGTCCGTTTTTGTCATCGGGAGCGTTGGTCAGCCGGCGCGGCTTTTCGATGCCGAGGGCAGAAGCCGCGTAAATATCGGGATTGGCCCCGGCGTCGGAGATGTAGAATACCGTCCGCCCGTCTTTGTCCCACTCGACGCCTTTTTCGCGCCAGGGGGAGTTGGTGATATTGCGGGCGTAGCCCCCCTCGGTCGAGAGGACGAAGATATCGCCCCGGACGACGGCGGCGATCTTCTTTCCGTCGGGAGAAACCCGGAATTCGGAAACGGGGTCGTTCTCGACGATAAACGTCCGGCTGCTCTTGGTTTCGGCCGGGGCATCGACCGGAACCCGGTGCGATTCGCCGGAGGACAGGTTGGTGATCCAGATCCCGAACTCGCGCTCGTAAGCGGCCATGGGAACTTTCGCCGCGACGGTCATCCAACGGACATCGCCCCGATCGAAATTGGTCACCGGCTTGGCCCCGGAGCCGTCGGCGGCCGCGGTCCAGATGTTGTAGATCCCGGAGCGGTCGCTGACGAAATAGATCCCCGTACCGTCCGCCCGCCAGTCGGGCCAAAAGGAGTTGGCAGCGTCTTCGACGATCTTTTTCGGCTCTCCGCCGGCGAGATTCATGGTCCACAGCTTAGCCGCATTGGCCCCCCGATAGCCGCGCCGCCACCAGAAATTGTTTTCGGACCCCCAGGAAAAGAGGAGGGTCTTTCCGTCGGGGCTTAGCCGGCCGTGCGAAGCATAGTTCCAATAGGTTTCTAGCACGGGAAGTTCGTTGCCGCCGTCGATCGGGACTTTATAAAGGCTTCCGGAGGAGGAGCGGCCCGACCTGAAGAGGACGAATCGGCCGTCGGACGTGAAGTCCGTGGCCAGGTCGTCGCCGGTGTGGAACGTGAGCTGGACGGGGACTCCGCCGGAGGCGGCGACGATGAAGACATTGTTGTTGCTGTTTCTGTTGGACGTGAAAGCGAGCGTCCGGCCGTCGGGCGCCCAGACGGGCTCGCGTTCGTAGGCCGTGTTGTTCGTGATCTGAACGGCCCGGCCCCCGTCGGCGGAGACGACCCAGATGTCGCCCATATAGGAAAAGGCGATTTGGCGTCCATCGGGCGATATCGCCGGATGGCGAGCCCCGATGAGAGATTTGTCTTGGGCAAGGGTTGGAGAAACCGGAAGAAAAAGGCACAAGAAAACGAGGCCGAGGAAAAGTTTTGCGCGCATGATCGACTCCTTATCGGAAATCCGTTTTCTGGGTGAACGACGCAGGCCCGCATATGGTCTGTGTTCTTCGGGTGTCCATTCGGTCTGCGTACTCGAAGGCGACAGGATGCCGCATCCTCCTTTGAAAATCAATAGTCAAGGATGCGGTACTCATTCACCCATAAAATGGGTGAATGTGTACGTCGTCCCCGAACATCAGGTTCGACGGGCATTATATGGCAAATTCCGGGGGATTTGAAAATGACGGCATTGCGAACGACCGAAGGCTTTCATTTTATCCATCGTCTCCTTATAATCCTTGCGATGATCCTGCCGAGGGTGAAGCGCCCGGCCGTTTTGATGGGCCTCTTCCTCATCGCGGCTTCCGCCCTGGCCAGCGCCCCGGTTCACGGCGGCCCCCGGAACCTCGTGATTCTCTTCACTCACGACCTCCATTCGAACGTCCTCCCCAGGACGGCCTCGGGCGCCGACGGAGCGAAAATCGAGGTTGGCGGATTCGCCCGGCTGGCGACCCTCATCCGCCGGGAACGGGAAAAGGCTCCCGAAGCGACGCTCGTTCTCGACGCCGGCGACTACAGCATGGGGACCCTTTTCCACACCCTCTATGCCGGCGAATCGTTCGAGCTCCGCCTCCTCGGCCTCATGGGCTATGATGCCGCCACCTTGGGAAATCACGAATTCGATTTCCGCCTCGGCGGCTTGGCTTCGAGCCTCGAGGCGGCCAGGACCAAGGGGCTCCGCCTTCCCGCGCTCGTCGCCTCCAATATCGCCTTCGAAGGCTCAGGCAGCGTCGCCGAAGCGGGCCGGACGGTCTTTAGGAATTTCCCCGTCCGTGATTACATCGTTTTCGAGCGGGCCGGCCTGAAAATCGGCATCTTCGGGATTTTCGGCCGGAGCGCGGCCGACGATTCCCCCTTCGCCGCGCCCGCCGTTTTTCTCGACCCTCTCGTCGAAGCCCGGCGGGTCGTCGACCTTCTTCGGAGGCGGGAGAAGGTCGACCTCGTCGTCTGCCTCTCCCACACGGGGACGGAGGCGGGGCGAAAGAAAACGGGGGACGTCCTCTTGGCCGAAGATGTCCCCGGCATCGATGTCATCGTCAGCGGACATACCCATACAATCCTCGACCAGCCGCTCGCGGCGGGGAAAACGCTCATCGTCTCGTCGGGATCCAACGGCAGCCGGCTAGGCAGGCTGGAGCTCGCGGGGCCGGCGGAAGGCGGCTTCCGGGTCATTTCCTACGACCTCGTGCCCGTCGGGGCCGACATCGAGGAAGATGGCGTCGTCGCTGAAGCGGCGGCCGAGTTCACGCACCTCGTCGAGACGCGGTTTCTCGCCCGGTTTCCGGGCGGATTCGGCGAGATCCTGGCCGAGAGCTCTTTCGATATGGAAACGCCGGAAGCCGTCGAGGCCGCCGCGGCCGATTCGGGCCTCGGCGACTTCATCACCGACGCTTTCCGCGAGGCCGTCAAGAAAGCCGAGGGACCGGCCTACCGCCATGTCCATCTCGTCCTCGAGCCGGTCGGCGTCCTCCGCGACACGATCCTCCGCGGGCCGATCTCGGTCGAAGCGGCCTTCCGCGTTCTCTCCCTGGGCGTCGGGGATGACCGCCTGCCCGGCTACGCGCTTCTGGGCCTGTACCTGAACGGAAAGGAATTGCGCCATCTCCTCGAGGTCCAAGCCTCGATCGTCCCGATGAAGAAAGACGCTCTGCTCCAATTCTCCGGGGTCAGGCTCGTCTACAATCCGCGCCGACTGCCCTTCGACCGGGTCACCTCCGCTTCGATCCTCGAAGCCGACGGATCCTACCGGCCGATCGACAACCGCAAGCTCTACCGGGTGGTCCTGAACGCTTACACGGCCGGCATGGTAGGCTATGTCTCCCGCGCGTCCCGCGGACTGTTGAAGATGCTGCCCAGGGACGCGGACGGAAGGGTCATGGCCAAGCCCGAGGACGGGATGATCGATGCCGACCCCCTCGCTCCCGGCATCCAAGAGTTCAAAGAGTGGGCGGCTCTGTCCGAAGTCCTGAAGGCTCTGCCGGATACGAACGGAAACGGGATTCCCGACATTCCCGAACGGTATCGCCGTCCAGAGGGCAGGTTCGCCTCGGAGCCGTCCTGGAATCCGGCGAAGCTCCTCCTCGGCGGCAACGGCTTGACTTATATCGTCCTGGCCGTCGTCGTCGTCCTCGTCTTGGTCGTCCTCTTCGTCGCCCGGCGGATCATCCGCCGCCGCAGGAGCCGCCGGGCGCGGCGCTCTGTCCCCTCGTGACGTGTCTGAGCTGATTGCGGGCGCCGTTGTGATAAAATGCCGTCCTTGACGGGATGTCAAGCGAACCATGGAACCTCTCGTTTTTACCGCGGCAATGGCCAAGGCCGCGGCCATCCTCGCCTTCAGCCTGCTCGTTTTCGCCATCGGCAAGAGCCCGGTCTTCCGCATGGACCGGGCCGGGGCGGCGATCGTGGGCGCGGCGCTCATGGTCGGCCTGGGCGTCGTGACGATCGACCAAGCGGCGGGAGCCGTGGACGCCCGGACGATCGTGGTCCTTTTCGCCATGATGATCGTCACCTCGAGCCTCAAGATCGCGGGCTTCTTCCATGTCGTCGGGACCTTCTTGACCAAAAAGCTTGCGACCAGGCGCCGGCTGCTCCTGGCCGTCATCATGACCAGCGGCCTGCTCTCGGCGTTTTTCATCAACGACGTCGTCTGCCTGATGTTCACTCCGATCGTCCTCATGATCTGCCATCGACGTCGTCTGCCGCCGGTCCCCTTCCTGATCGGGCTGGCCACGGCTTCGAACATCGGCAGCGTCGGGACGCTCGTCGGCAATCCCCAGAACATCCTGATCGGAAGCCTCTCGGGGATTTCTTTCGCCCGCTACATGCTCGCGGCGTTCCCGCTCGCCGTCGTCGGCCTCGTCGCCGATTTCCTGTTCGTCGGCTGGGTCTTCCGGTCGGATCTTTCGGGCCCCCTTCCCGAAGCCGCCCCGGAGACGGCCGTGCGGCACCCTTTCCTGATCAAGAAGAGCGTCGCCGTCGTCCTCTTGATCCTGGCCGGATTCCTCCTGGGCTTCGAGGCGGCGATCGTCGCCGCCGTCGGGGCGGCCGTGCTTCTCGTCACCCGCAGGGTCAAGCCGGAGAAGGTTTACGCGGGGATCGATTTCAACCTTCTGGTGATCTTCGTCGGCCTGTTCGTCATCATCGGGGGCGTCGAACAGAGCGGCTTGATGAGCTGGCTTCTCCGCCGGCTCCACGTGTTCGATTTCCGGAGCTTCCCTGCCTTCGCCGGGACGACCGTCGTCCTGTCGAATATCGTCAGCAACGTCCCGGCCGTCCTGTTGCTGAAGTTCATCGTTCCCGCCGGGTCCGGCCCTCATTGGTGGGTGGGCATGGCCGTCTTCAGCACGCTGGCCGGCAACTTGACCCTGGTCGGCTCGGTGGCCAATCTCATCGTCGTCGAGATCGCACGCCGGGCCGGGGTCCGGGTCGGTTTCGCCGATTATTTCAAGGTCGGGTTTCCGCTGACGATCGCGCTCTGCCTGGCCAGCTTCGCCTATTTGCTTCTTCTCGCATAGGGGCCGCGGCCGGTCACTATGACAATTTCGTGACAACTTCGGGCCCGGCAATGCTACAATAGCCACGGCCTCGCGGCCGGGTCGTCATGCCGTCAAAGGGTCAGCGAAAGCAGATTCTTCTTTTCCTCCTGGCAGTCCTTCTGCCCGCGGCCGTGTTCTGCTTTTTTACGATCCGCATGATCTATCAGGAGCGTGAGCTCCAGCAAAAGCGGGCCTCTGACGAGCGCGGCTTGGTTGCGGCGATGATCGGGGCGCGCCTAGCGGAGCGATTGACTGCCGCGGAACGCCTGGCCGCTTCCCGGCTCGGCGCTGATCCAGACGACTTCCGGGCGATGGGCGCCTCTTCTCCGCCTCTGCTTCTAATAGGAAAATGGGAGGCTGGGAGCCTCGTATTTCCCTGGGATATCGGAGCGGGATCCGCCGAGAAGCAGATGCTCCTGGTGACAGGAACGTTCGGGAAGCTCGTGCGCGAAGCCGAGGACGCCGAGTTCCGACGGGGAGATCCCGCCGCGGCGGCCGCCTCCTTCCGGGCCGCGCTCGCATCGGGCCGGACGCCCTTCGAAAAATCCTACGCCGCCCTGAACCTGGGCCGGGCCCTCGAGAAGGAAGGGCGCCCCGAGGAAGCGAGCGGCGTGTTTGAGAGCCTGGCGGCCGCGCCGCTCGACGACACCGATGAATACGGGATCCCGTTTTCGCTCTGGGCCGTCGAACGGCTTCTGCGCCGTCCGAACAACGGGAGATTTGTCTCGCGGCTCGTAGCGCTGAGCGGAGCCGCTCAATGGCCGTCCGCGGCCGCCTTTTCCAGACTGAAGGACGTGATCGCCTCCGCGATGCCGGGCATTACGGATCCGGGGCTTTCGAAGGCGCTGGCGGAGCTTGATGCGGCCGTTGACCAGCGACGGGCGACGATCGAGCTTGCCGCCGCCCACCGGCGGTCCTTCGAGAAGACCTTGGTCGAATCGTCTGGACCGTCACGGGAGGCCGTTTCGAGCTGGCATTGGTCGAAAGAAGGAGAGCAAGAGATTCTATTCGCTTTCAACGCGAATGCGGAAAGGTCGATTTCGTATCTCTGGGCCTTCGATGCGCCGGCCCTGCTCGACGCCGTTCTCGCTGAACCCGGCGTCCGCGGCAGCTTCCCGGGTTCCTGCCGCTTCGTAACCGAAAGCGTCTCGGGGAGCGTCCCTTTGGGCCCCTCTTTTCCGGCTCTCCGTCTTGTCTTTGCGGGGGCCGATGAAGCGGCATGGGCGCGCTCCTCACATCCGAGTCCATGGTTCTTTGTCCTCGCCCTCGGGCTCGCTTTCGGAGCCGCTGCCTTCGGGATGACGCTCCTCCTGCGCGACGCAAGACGCGAACGACGGCTGGCCTCGCTGCAGTCCCAATTCGTCTCCAGCGTTTCCCACGAGCTGAAGACGCCGCTGACATCCATCCGGATGTTCGCGGAGTCGCTGGCGCTCGGCTGGACCCAGGATCCCGCGGAGCGCCAAGGCTATCTGGAAACGATCGTCGGCGAAAGCGACCGATTGGGAAGGCTCCTCGACAACGTCCTCGATTTCTCCAGGATCGAGCAGGGGATGCGCCGCTATTGGCCGGAGCCGATTTCGTTGGCCGACGTGATCCGGCGGACGGTCCGAACCCTCTCCTTCCCCCTGGAGCGGCAAGGCTTCACCCTGGATATTCGCTTGGACCCGGATGTCCCGACGGTCATGGCCGATACGGATGCGATGGAGCAGGCTATCCTGAACCTGCTCCAGAACGCGATGAAATATTCGGGCGAAAGCCGGACCATTGAGGTCGTCCTGAAGAAAGACGGCTCCTGTGCGGCTATCGGCGTCGTCGACCATGGCCTCGGCATCCGGGATGAGGATAAGGGCCGGATCTTCGATAAATTCGTCCGCGTCGAATCGCCCGAGAATTCCCGGATCCCGGGCGCGGGATTGGGCTTGACGATCGTCCGCCACATCGCCGAAGCGCACGGAGGGAGGGTCGACGTCGAAAGCCGGCCCGGGGAGGGGAGCACGTTCAGGATCCGCCTTCCTCTCGGGGGAAAACCATGAACATGAAGCGCATCTTGGTCGTCGAGGACGACGCGTCGATTCTCCGCGGGCTCCGCGATGCGCTCGTCCACGAATCGTTCGAGGTCCTGACCGCCGCGAACGGAGAACAGGGTTACCTTCTGATCATCCGCGAGAGGCCGGACATTGTCATTCTCGACGTGATGCTTCCGAAAATGAACGGCTTCGAGCTTTGCCGGAAGGTGAGGGCCGAAGGCCGGATGGTCCCCATCCTGATCCTGACGGCCCGGGGAGAGGAAGCCGACCGGGTCAAGGGCTTGGATCTCGGAGCGGACGATTATCTCTCCAAACCGTTTTCGCTCCCCGAGCTGATCGCCAGAGTCCGGGCCCTCCTGAGGCGAATCCCTCAGCCGGCGGGCGCCTCCGACCAGGAAGTCCTTGTTCTCGGCGACGTTACGATCGATTTCCAGAAATTCGAAGCGGTCAAAGGGGGAATCCCCTTGGGCATGTCCCGGAAGGAGTTCGGGATCCTCCGTCATTTGATGTCGAAGGCGGGGGACGTCGTGACCCGCGACGAGCTCCTGAACGCCGTTTGGGGCTACGATCGGTTTCCGACAACCAGGACCGTGGACAATCACGTTGCTCTCATCCGGTCGAAGATCGAAACGGATCCGGCGCAGCCGCGCTTTCTCATCACCGTTCATGGCGTGGGCTACAAACTGCTTCTCGAAAAGGCCGGGGAGCCCCGGAGCCCATGACAAAAAGTTTGCAAATTCGATGAAATTTCATGACAACTCGCCCCGCGAGCCGGGCTATCTTGTAGTTGCCGACGGGCATAGGAGTTGAGATGGCGAAACGATACCTTGCGGCCCTGGTCGTCGCGGCCGCACTGGGAAGCATGGTGGGGGCGAAGCTCCAGTCGAGCCAAGATCTCTTCCAGAAAGCCCTGAGCCTGGAAAGGGCCGGCGGGGACCTCAAGGGGGCAATTGCTCTTTACAAGCAAATCGTCGACAAGAACGAGGACGAGGCGCTGGCGGCCCAGGCCCAGCTGAGAATTGGATTCTGCCTCGAGAAGTCGGGTTTGGATGAAGCCCGGAAGGCTTTTCAGGCCGTGATCGACAGGTTCCCCAAACAGGCCGGGGCGGTGAAGATCGCGCGGGAGAAGATTGCGGGCCTGCTGAATCCGCCGCCGGCCGCGTCGGACGGCGGAGATCTCCGGCTCCGGAGGATCTGGACAGGGAAGGATAGGTGGCCCTATGGCTCGCTTTCTCCGGACGGCCGGGAATTCCTTCGGGTCGATTGGGCGAAGGGGGAGGTCCTCGGCCAGGATACGGCTTCCGGAAAAATCCGCGTACTCGCCGCGTCCCCGCAGCTCAAGTATGATCAGGCCGAAAGCCTCTATATGCCTGCGATATGGTCCCACGAGGGAAAGAAATTCGCGTTCTTCACGGATACCCAGGATGCCAGCGATCTTGGGGTCTTCGACATCTCGACGAGCGTGCTCCGATTCATCTTTAAAATCAAAAATAAAAGGCCTTCCTCGTCAGTATGCGCTTGGACTCCGGACGGCACCGCTATGCTCGTGAACATGAAGTCCGATAATCAACCCAGACAATGGGCGATGGTCAACCTGGCAGACGGCCGGCTCAATTTGATCAAGGCCCAGGATGAACGAATCACGATGATCCATCACATCTCGTTTTCTCCGGACGGCCGGTACGTGGCCTTCGATCACGGCAATCCCCTAGATAGATACGACTGTGATATCAGTATCCTCGCCCTGGAGAAAAAATTGGAACAGCGGGCCGTCGTCCATAGCGCCTTCGATTACCTGCTGGGTTGGGCGCCCGACGGCCGGTCTCTGGTCTTCGCCAGCAATCGCTCGGGATTATTCGATGTCTGGTCTTGCCCCTGGGATGGCGAGAAGATCAGCTCCGAGCCGCGCCTGATTAAGGCGGACATCGGCCTCATCGAACCCTTGGCGCTTACGGAGGAGGGCCGCTTATTTTATTCTCTCCGCGTCAGACCCGAGGCCATCGTATCGAGGGAAACCAGCTTCGAAGAGAGCCTATTCCTGACTCCCGGCCGGCGGGTCGACGATCGCTTCGAGGGCTCAAACTCCGTCCCCGAGATTTCTCCGGACGGCCGATACGTGGCCTTCTTGTCCATCCGGAGGCCTCGCCCCAGAGTCAATGTCTCCCCCCTTATAGCGACGACGCCGGATACGATTTGCATTTTTTCTTATGAAGGCAAGCCGACCCGCGAGTTTACGCCCGACCTCCATTTCGTCGAACGCGTTCGCCTTCAATGGTCCGCCGACAGCCGGTTCGTCTATTTCTGGGCGGAGGACCCGTCTTTTAAGTCGATGGTTTACCGCCTCGACATCGAAACCGGCGATATGAGGATGATCGCCGAGAAAGCCGCGGCCTACATTCGCGTTATTTCTCCGGACGGAAAGCGCGGATATGGAGGTACCCGAGCCGGCAATATCATATCCATTTTCGTCGTTGACTTCGCGACGGGCGTCGAGCGCAGGCTGGGCGAGATCAAGGGGACTTTGACCAATATCTCCATATCCCCCGACGGAAGATTCCTGGCCCTTACCGAAGAGCAAAAAGCCGAAGGACGGAAGATTTGGGATATCGTCCTCATCGCCGTCGACGGCGGAGAGGAGACATCACCCAAGCGATTGCGGCTCGAGGCCGATCAAACAGGTCGGAACATCTTTCGACTCGCGTGGGCGAAAGACAGCCGGAGCCTGCTCTGTCCGATTCCCCGCGACGCCGGGGACGAGATCGATCACACCGAGTTGTGGAATGTGCCCATCGACGGAGGCGCCGGTCGGAAAATCGAGTTTCCTCGAGGAGAACTCGTCGACTGGTTCTCCTTCCATCCGGCGAGCCGGCGCCTCGTCTATGCCTCCAGCCCCGGAGAATCCTTCGAAATCTGGGCCCTGGAAAATTTTCTACCGAAAAAATAGTCGGGATTAAACAATTTTATAAGGAGGAACAAATGGTTAATTCGCGCAGAATCTTTATGCTGGCCGCCGTGGTGCTGTTGCTATTGGGAACGGCATTGGCGGGGATGAGCATCTTGTCCGGCCAAGTCAATGCTCAAGGGAAGCCCGGTCCAAAAATCACCTGGCAGGTCAAGATCGAGCCGCTGGCCGGATCCAACTTGTACGCCCCCGAAAGCCGGCCGGAAGGCGTCTATCAGGACGCGGAGTCGGCCGTGAACGTCTCCTGCGGCTATATCACCTATATTCAGACAAAGCTCAAACAAACCTGCTACACTCCATATTTCAGGCTCGAATTGCTCCCGGGAGCGGAAATCGGGATTCTCGGGCTTTTTCCCGACGGACTTATAGGGGGAGAGACGCCCGGCTTCGCCGGCGGATTTGGAGCGGATGGCCTTTTGAGTCTCTTCGACTTTCTTAACGGCGTCCATCCGCAGACGGGCTATTCGAAGGTCGTCCTCAATTTCTCGGGCCCCAGTTCGCAGATCCTGGACGAGGCGGATTTTTCGAAGATGATCGTCGGAGAAAAGCGGAAGATAAAATTGGATCTTATGATCATCGGACAGGATATATACGGAGATTGTTCTCAATGCAATCCCGTCACGAACCACTCCATCAAGGCCGATGCCTTCGGCTATCCCGACATCGGAGCCACTTCCGACGATCCTTACGATCTCTATATCCAACGCATGGATACCGATAATTGGGCCGTGTTCGTCGATACGAATTTCGACAATCCCGATTACCTCCCTGATCCCGCGGTATTTGATTACAATGACGGAAGAATCTACCAGGAATATTGCGTTTGCACGCCCGTCACGGTCAGGAACCGGACAACTATGCAGAAAAGCCTGGTCCGGCCTTATTGGGCTCAAACGCATCTGAAATTCGCGCTGGCGTTCACCAAAAAGACGCTGTGAGGCCAATCGATTCCCAGGACCTCTTGGGCGTACGCAAAAGGCTCGTGGAGCACTGAAAGGCATGGATGCGCGACCGGGGCGGGGTTGTCGACGCGCATTCGCTGCCCTGGGATTTCTAGCCGCTGGCTTCTTCTTGACGGAGGCCTCTAGCCAAAAAGGCGTATCCGCCTCGGACGCGTTCCGTATCGCCCCGAGCGCCGCTCGAATCGTTCGAAGCGCCACTCTGCCGGCGTATACTTGGATGCGGTCGGTCGGGACGTCCAACATTCCGGATGTGGGCTGTCAGATCCAACAAACTCAAGACGGGGGATTCGTCGTGGCCGGATTGGTTCTAATGCAACCGTCGAGCTATACCAACATCAATGCCGTCCGCCTCTGGATCATTAAGCTCGACGCCCTCGGCGGAGTGGAATGGGAAAAAACCTATAGCGGAGACGAAAAAACGACGAGTATCGCCAATTATCCCGATTCGGCCCGGATCGTGCAGACCCGGGACGACGGGTATATCGTCGCCACGACTTCCGCGACTTTCGGCGCGGGGGGGCGCGATATTTGGATTCTCAAGCTCCAACCGGACGGTGAAATCGCCTGGCAAAAGGCGTTCGGCGGACCTGGGAACGAGGATCCTAAAGACGTCAGGCAAACGGCGGACGGAGGCTTTATCGTCGCTGGAAGCGCTTCTTTTTCTGACAACGATTTCTGGATCCTCAAACTCGATTCCAAGGGGAATGTCGAATGGCAGAAAGCTTACGGCGATGCGGACAGCGAATACGCCGAAGCCGTCCAACAGACCGAAGACGGGGGGTATATCATTTCCGGGAGCAAAGGGTTCGGCGGTCGCTATGGCTGTTGGGTCATCAAAACGACTCCGGTCGGGGCCGTTGAATGGCAGCGCCTTTATGGGTATGCCGAACGATCCACCGCCCGATTTGCCAGAATCGAAAAGACCACGGAGGGGGGATTCGTCCTCATCGACACGACGGATCGCTTCGGAGCGGGAGCGCGGGATATCCAGGTCCTGAAGCTGTCCAAGAACGGCGCCATAGAATGGCAAAGGGCCTACGGCGGCGGGCTGGACGACTATGACGCCTCCGAGATCCATCAAGCTCCGGACGGGGGGTACATTACGGCTGCGACGACGCATTCGTTCCGATGGGAAACCCGGCTCTCCGATCTCTGGGTGTTGAAGCTCGACGGGGCCGGCCGGATCGAATGGCAAAAAACCTATGGAACCGAGGATCGAGAAACAGTGGGGAACATCATCCCCACAGAGGATGGATGCTTTGCCTTTGTCGGTACCACGTATTCGGACGGAGCTCACCGGGGCGATTTGTTCGTCGGAAAGATCGACGCCCTGGGGAATGCCGGGCCTTGTGATCAAGGGCAGATCACCTCCGGAAAATGCGTGGACACGGCCATTGTCGCCGTTCCTACATACGTCATCCCTATCTCAACGGACGCGGGATTCCAGGAGACGACGGTGATGCCCGGGGACCTGAAATTCGATGCGGCACTCCATTGCTGGAACCTGCACCAGCCTCCGGAGAATTTGACCCTGACCGAGCAGATCAATCGGGGCCTTTTCAAACAGGAGAAATACTTTCTTCTCCAGTGGATGCCCAACGACTACAATCGATCGTTCGATATCGCCGAATATCGGCTCTATCGAAACGACAAGCTGATCGCCAGCTTGGCCTCCACGGTCCTCGGATATTCGGACCTTCCTTTGGATGCCGACGCCCGGTATTACTACGGACTGACGGCGGTCGACGCCCAAGGCCGGGAGAGTCCCCGGTCAGCGACGGTGGCCAGATGAGGATCCACAAAAAGAACCTCTTGGCGAAGGTTTCGGCCCTTCCCCTCCTCGTCATCCTGCTCGCGGCTCCCGCCTTCCCCTTGAAGCTCAGGGTCTCGGCCTCGGCCAAGTATCATCGCGTTACGGATTCCCTGGTCAGGGAAATCTACGGGAACGGCGGACTCTTGATCGGCGGATCGCTCAGCCTGGATCTCTCCAGGTATTTCGAATTCAGGGCCGAGGTCAGCCGCGTCCGTCTTCAGGGAAAGATGAGCCTGACCAAGGAAGACCTCGCTTTGACGATGTTCCCGATGGTCTTCGAAGTCCGTTTCCGGACCGGTTCAAGTAAGTTCTCTCCCTATTTCGGATGGGGATTCGTCTACACTCCCTACAAGGAGACATATCCTGCTCGAATCGGCGATTTTTCCGATGCGCAGGCGGGGATCGAGATCGAGACGGGAGCCTATTTTTCCCTAGGCTCGCATCTCTTCGTCGACGTCAATCTCCGTTACGATTTCACGACGGCCGCCCAGCTTTTCGGGGAGAAGATCAGGTTGGGCGGAACCCAGCTCGGTATCGGCCTCGGATATATTTTCTGACCGGACCTGATCGTCGTTTTTCCGAGGATTCTTCCCGGGCCATGCCCGAGTGTCCCGTCTCATAATTTCCTTATAAAAGCTCTTATTTGCCCTTTCATGTCCTTGACGTCCTTCTCTCGAGAGGATATAGTCGGTCCGGCATGGGGAAGCAGGAAGACATCTATGCGCGGCTCGCCCGGCATCTGGACGACCTGCCCGCCGGCTTCCCGGCGTCCGAGAACGGCGTCGAGTTGCGCATCCTGCGCCGGCTCTTTACCGAGGACGAGGCGGCCATGGCCATCCTCCTCTCCGTGCTGCCCGAAGGTCCGGAATCCGTCGCTCGCCGGGCCGGTTTGTCCACGGCTGAAACGGCTCAGCGGCTGGAGGCGATGTCCCGCAAAGGGCTGATCTACCGGCACGCCGACAAGGGCGGAGGCTTTCGCTTCAGCGCCAATCAATACGTCATCGGCATCTGGGAATTCCAGGTCAACCGCCTCGAGCCCGGTCTCGTCCGGGACATGGACGAGTACCTCGACACTTTGATGACGAAGGGGCCTTGGAAACGAACCCCCCAGCTTCGGACCGTCCCCGTCATGCAGGTCATTCCCGTCCTTCGGGAGATCCTGGCTCACGAGTCGGCCGAGGAAGCGATTCGCGGTCAGGACCGGTACCTCATCGCCCCCTGCATTTGCCGCAGGGAACGGGCCATGATGGGCCAGGGCTGCGGCAAGCTCGAGGAAGCCTGCTTGATCATGGGCGGCTCCGTCGATTACTACGAGCAGAACGGCATGGGGCGGAGGATCGACCGCGAGGAGGCGCTGGCGATTCTCAAGCGGGCGGACGCGGAAGGGCTTGTCCTCCAACCGAGCAACGCTAAAAAAATCGCCAACATCTGCATGTGCTGCGGCTGCTGCTGCGGGGTTCTGAGGACGATCAAGAAGCACCCGCGCCCGGCGGAGTTCGTCTCCTCTCCGTTCCGAGCCTCATTGGATGCGACGGCATGCACGGATTGCGGCGTCTGCCTGACGCGGTGCCCGATGGACGCGCTGAAGCGGAATGCGGAGGGACGGGTCGCGTTCGATTCCGACCGCTGCATCGGGTGCGGATTGTGCGTCTCGACCTGCTCCGGAAAAAGCCTGACCCTCGTCCGGAAGCCGGGGGAAGAGCAGAGGGACATCCCATCGACCTTCCGCCAGACCTATATCGACATGGCCCGCCGGCGCGGCAAGCTGAAACCGGCCGAGCTGGCCAGGGCTTGGATCCGGACCAAGATCAAGGCCAGGCCGGCATAGGTGACTCGAATGCCGGACAATGATCTGGCAGAGTATTTCGGGATTTCAAGGCGGCTCCTGCCGCATTTGGACGAGCTGCTCGCCGATTTCGATGAGTTGGGGAGCGATCCCGCTCTAGTGGCGCGCTGGCTCGAGGAGCAGGGGCTCGGTGCCGGGACGCGAATCCTCGACCTCGGCTGTGGCAAGGGGGCGGTCGCCATCGCTCTCGAACGCGCTCTCGGCTGCTTCGTCACGGGCATCGACGCGTACGTTCCTTTTATCGCAGAAGCGGGCCGGCGCGCACGCGCGACGGGACTCGCCGGCCGCTGCCGGTTTCGCGCGGGCGACATCCGGCGCGAGGCCGAAAGCGAACGGGATTATGAAGCCGTCCTCCTGCTGGCCGTCGGCGCCGTGTTCGGAGGCCCCGCCGATACGGTCGGCGCACTGCGGCGATGCGTCCGGCCCGGCGGCTTAATGGTCATCGACGACGGCTACCTGCTTGGCGGGCCCGTCCGGTTTCCCGGCTATGAAAACCTCCTCGACCGCGATCGGACGCTGGCTCAGCTCGCGGCGCATGGGGACGAAATCATCTACGAGAAACTGGGGACCCACGCCGAGGCCGAGGCGCAGAACCGGCGCTACCAGGCCTGGATCGAAGAGCGCGGCCGGCGCCTGGCGGCGCGGCGGCCCGAGTTAACCGACGAGATCGCCGCCTATATCGACAAAGAGCGCCGCGAGTGCGAGATCATCGAGCGCGACATCCAAAGCGCGGTCTGGCTCCTGCGCCGCTCCTCGGTCAGCCTCAGTGAGCCTTGGCAAACGGATCGACGATCCTGAGGCCCTCGATCCTCCGGCCGTGGCGCAAATCCTCGGAATAGAGAACGGAGCAGCCGGACTGGAGGGCCGACGCGACGATGAGAGAGTCGTAGAACGAATATTTCCACCGGACGGAAATGTCGATGGCCAAGTGAAAGAGCTCCACGCTGGCGAAGACCGTGCAGAGGGGAGCGAGGACGACGGTGAGGAAGCGCTCTGCGTCCGCCGGGGCGAGCGGATTTGCGAACTTGCGGAGGGCCACATTCAAGAACTCTTGGACGACCTGATAGCTGATGACGCCGCGCGATTCTTTGAGGGCTTCGGCGACAAGACCCCTCGCTCGGTCGCGCTTGGCGGGATTATCGTCGTCGAAGGTGTAGATGAGGACGTTCGTATCCAGGAAGAACTTATCGCTCATTGAGGTCGTCCCGCGAAAATTTCCGGCCGGGCTTTGCATAGCTCAACGATCTCATGAACGATATGTACTCGGAGGCGGCAGCGGTACGGCCGACATACTGACGCAGCCAATGACGAAACGTCTCGTTGAGCGTTGTTCGCTCCCGCCGCGCCCTGTCCCGGGCTCTTTCGATCAACTCTTCCTCCGCACTCAGGGTTATATTCTTGAGCATTTCACGATTCTTCCCATATACACAATTATCGTGTACACGAGAATCGCGTAATTGTCAAGCGGCTGTGATGATCGTCGCCACGTTTGTCCGAGGCGGGAATCCCATGTGCGTCCTTTAAAGAGACGCGTTTGACCGGAATATCTTCTCATCCGGAGCGCGGCCAGGCTTCGGATTCGTCGAGATGGCTTTTTTCCTCTAAAGCTGATATAAATACGCCCTGCGCGCCCGATCCAGCGGTGAAACGGCAGCGCTCGAGAGCCCCGAATCCATCGATAATAAGACCGCATTCAAGGGAGGATAGAAGATGAGTATGAGACGTAAAGACATTCACCTGAGGCAGAAAGCCTATTTCGAACAGCTTTTAAAAGACCGCCTGACGATGCTCGCCGGCAAGGGGATTGAATCCAAGAAGGTCGACAAGGACGCCATCGTCCGGAAGTTGCGGGCCGAGGTCAAGGCGGTGAATCGCCGGCTGAATGCGATGGCGGCGAGCGAAAAGATCGCGGCCGACATGGCCAAGATAAAGGCCGATCGGGCCGCGGCCGCCCTGAAGGAAAAGGAAGGCGGCAAGGCCGAAAAGCCTCAGAAGGGCGAAAAGCCCAAGAAAGGCGGCGAGGTGGGCAAGGAAAAAAAGGCCAAACCCGAGAAGGCCGCCGCTCCGAAGTCCCCCGAGGCACTGTGAGGATCGCCCCTCCTTTTTCTATAGGCTTGAATTCGGCGGCTGACGCCTCCGTGCGTTGATCACAGACGCGGCGGTGACCGCGGCGAGAATGACAACGCCTCCCGCTATCGAACGGGCTCCCGGCGTCTCGCCCAAAGCGAGAAAGACCCAGATTGGATTGAACACCGGTTCGATGACCGCGATCAGGTTGGCCGTGATGGCCGAGATGTGCTTGAGGGCGTAAGCGAACAGGATAGCGGCCAGCCCAACCTGGAAGATCCCCAAGACGGCCACAGAAAAGAGGGCTTTAGCCGTAAGGTGCGGCGCTGGCAAAAATAGCGATGCGGCCAGGCCTGCCGCGGCGGTCAGGGCGTGCCCGAGAAGCATGGATTCGACCGAGGAGCCCGCCTTCTGCATCCGCATGAATATGAAGGTCAGGCTGAAGGCGAGGGCGGACAAGACAGCCAGAATATCACCGATCAGGCGGCCTCCTCCGGCCTTGTCCATGAACATCAGGGCCATGCCTCCGGCGACAAAAAGGAACGCGATCCAATGCTCGGCCCGGGCCCGCTCCTTCAGGATCCAGGCCCCTAAGATCGCCGTGAAAATAGGCCCGACGTACTGCAGGATGATAGCGTTGGACGAGGTGGTGAGCTTGTTGGCCGAGACAAACAGCATCATCGTGGCCGCGTAGGATACGGCGGCGGCCACTTGGGGAAAGGACCAATGGAGATGCGGCCGCTTGAGCCAGGCGAAGATGACGAAGGCCGCGATCAGGCTCCGGACGCCGGAGATCGTCAGAGGATGCCAGTCGATGATCTTGATGAACAGCCCGGCGATGCTCCAGAGAAAGGCCGCGGCGGCCATCGCCGGAACGCCCAGAGCGCGGGTGCGGTTCTCCATGGCTTGGATCTTGTAAGACGGCTAATTTAAGGGAATTCGCCGCCGCGAGTCAAACGGCAGGCATGGCGCCGCGGACTTCTCTAGCTTGAAGTATGTCAAAATCTCCTAAAATCTCTCAAAATATCTCATTTCCATTCGAAGCATTGACTTCCCCCCGAAGCTGCCTATCTCGTTAAGCAGAGGGTAAGGCTGGAGAGCGTCCAGCCGACCCGATAAGGAGGCTAACATGTCGCGGAAAATCAGAATCGGAGGGATGGCGTGTCTGGCGGTCTTGGTCGTCTTTTGGGCCCTGGGATCGGCGGCCAAGCCGCTGAGCTATATCCCGCTCAAGGCGAATTTCGACAGCTCCTCGGCTTATCAGCTCCTGAATGACAACAACATCCCCGGAGGCTACAGCTATATCGACAGCGGTGCCGCCCAGGGAAATCCCTGGATCTGGTTCGACAAGCAGGACGGCCATTTCACCATGGCCATGAACCGGGCCAGGATGAGTTCCGGACGCTACGTGCAAGTCGCTTTATTCCCCGTCTCGGCGGGTCCGACTTACCCCCCCACGAGCTTCTGCTATCCCAATAACCTACCCGGCATCAATGCCATCAAATACAATTTCATCAAGACTTGGAACGAATACAGCGATGTCGACGGAGACGGCGACCTCGAGGATACGGGAGCCATGCTGAACCTGAAGGATATGGCGATCGGCCAGACCAAGTATTGCGAGATGCAGTGCCGGTTCGAGGTGTTCACGGATGCTTACACATACGATTTCGGCGTCATGCAGACCGGGCAAGGCGTCGTTCAGGTGACGGTCGAGCAGGGCCTCGACGGAAGCAAGGTCTGGACGATCGCGCCTCTTCCGGATTTCAAGAATCGCACTCTCTGGAGGTTCGTCCCCAAGAAGGGACTCTGCGACCAGGGAACGTTTCAGTTGGACTTTGTCCTGAGGGTGGCCTGCAAATAGGGGGATTGGCCTGAAGGGACAACCGGATAAAGCCGCATAAGCCCCACGCCGTATTGACATAGATTATTCTTGGACCTAAAATCCCCTCCGAGAGATGCTCTTCGGGGGGAGCATGGAAGAACGGCCAATTCTCGATTCTTGGAAGGGGATCGCTTCCTATCTTAAGCGCTCCGTCAGCACCTGCCATCGCTGGGAGGAAGAGCTCGGCCTGCCCATCCATCGTCTAGACGGGACGCCCAAGGCTCGGGTTTTCGCCTATTTAGACGAGCTCGACCATTGGAAAGCGGAGAAACTGAATCATGCGGAAGCGCTGGAAAAGCAGATCGAGAGCTCGAAGCGACGCAAGACCAAGTGGTGGCTCGCCTCGGGCGGAGTTGTAATCGGTTTCGCCGTGGCCGCAATCGTCTTCTGGCCGCGCCTTTTCCCCGGTCCCGCTCCTGTTCCCTCCAACAACCCGATTTTGGCCATCCTGCCCTTCGAAAACCTGACCGGAGACGAAGTCACGGAACGCTGGCGAACGGCGTTCCCCGACCTCCTGATCACCGATCTTAGGCAGAGTCGGTATCTCAGTGTCCTGCCGGCAGAAGCCCTGCAGATTACTCTGGAGGGCGCAAAGATGGCCAAGGTCAACAAATTCTCGGCCGAGGATGTGGCAAAAATATCGGCCAGATTGGGAGCGGAGTTTATGGCGACCGGAAGCCTGATCCGATCGGGCGAAGATATCGTCGTTAACATATTCATACAGAAATCCGGATCGAAAGAACCTGCCGTATCTTTGAGAGCCAACGTCCGCGGCGAGCAGGGACTCCTGGACGAGGCCGATCGTCTGACAAAAGGATCAAGACCGCCGTCAACCTGACCCGCCGGCAATTGGCCGCGGATATCGACGAGCCCGTTCACCGGATCGCGACGAAGTCGGCCCAGGCTTTTGCCCTCTACAGCCAAACCAAGCTCACGGCCGAAAAGCCTCAGGAAATAGCGCTCGGCCTGCAGAAGGCGCTCGAATATGACCCCCAGTTCGGTTTGGCCCATAAATACTTGTTTACTACGGCGTATCGAAATACCCATCTGGAGGACAAGGTCAGGTCTTACCAGAAGGCGCTGGACGTTTCCACGCGGATGTCGGAGCGCGAAAGGCTCCTTCTCCATGCGGACTTTTTTGTCTATTACAAATTTCTATTCGGCCATAAAATATTATCCGAATCGACCCTTCCCGCTTCGGCCCTCGCTCAACTCGGACCGAAAGAGAGTGGAAAAGCCCTGGAGATCTTCGAGAGATTGGGATTTCTCTATCCGGATTTTTATGGTAATAACTCTTATCTTAACCATTTCGCGAGGCTCTACGAAGAACGCGAGGAATGGGACAAAGCCATCGCCGCGCTGCAAAAAGGCATGATCTCACCGCAGACCCAGCGGGCTCACGGCGATATGCTCATCCGGTGCTATCGGGCCATCCGGCAGTTCGATCAAGCCGAGAAGCTGATGGAGGATATATCGCGGGCGGTGAAGATCGATTATGAAAATAACCGCATGCGATTGGCGTTAGATCGAGGGCGATATGATGACTTCCTCGGCTACCTCAAGAAACAGGTGCTTCGCCCGGGCCAAAAAAGCTTCCCTTATAATTATTACGGCGAGATCGCCTATGTCGACTGGCTGCGGGATGACTTCGCCGCCGCGGAAAAAGCGTATCAAACGGTCGAGCCCACGAACCCTGCTGACGTTTATCAAAAGGAAATCAACCTGGCCGCGCTCTGCCTCGCCAAAGGGACTCTCAACCAGGGGATCGACCATCTGAAAAAAGGGCTCCAGCTGTCCGGAAATGTGAAAGATCCCGCCGGATCGAAAGGCCGCGAAAAGTCCGTTCACTGGCTCCTCGCCCTTTTTTATCGACTCGCCGGCCGGCTCCCGGAGGCTTTGAAAGAGGCCGAAGAAGCGTGCCGCGACTGTTGGGAGCCGAGCTTCTCGCCTCGCGACACCGCGAAATATCTGCACTTGCGGGCGCTCGTCAACCTGGAGATGAACCGGCCGGCTGAATTCGAGAGGCAGCTCGAAGAGATCAAGGCGTTCAGCGAGCAGGAACGTTTTCCCAAGATCATGAGAACCTATGATCATCTTCTCGGGCTCAAAGAGCTGCGAGAGAATCACCTCCAAAAGGCGATCGAATATTTTTCATTGGGCCTGGATCTGTCCAAGCCCCAAATTAACGATCGCTTCCAGCTGATGTGCCTCGACTCCATGGCCGAAGCTTTCATGCTCCAAGGCCGCGACTTGGAGGCCAGGCGGAACTGCGACGAAATCGAGGCGCCCGGAGCCAAGGAATCCTGGTCGGGAGATATCTACGCCAGGAGTTTCTACAGAAAAGCGAAGTGCTATGAAATCAATTGGTATCAATGGCCCGTCGCGGGCAATCAGGCCAAGATGAGCGCCATCGAAGCCTACAAGAAATTCCTCAGCCTTTGGGAGAACGCTGATCCCATCTTTCCTGAGGTCGAGGACGCGCGAAAAAGATTGGCCAAACTTCTATCCCCGGATTAGATGGGGACCATCTTCCTATTCCGGCTTAGGCCGGTTTCGTATTTTCGCATGATGGCCAAGACGAGCTCCCAGTGCTCCGGCGTGCGGGTCGGCTTGCTTCCTGGCGCGTCGGCGGGAAGCTTGCGAGGACGGCCCGTATTTCAGCCGGGTTTCCTGGACTTGAAGAACGGAGCTGAACCGCCTGGCCATTTCTAAGGAGAGAGTGCGCCGGCCGCGTTCGTAATCAGAGACCATGTTCTGGCGAATTTCGAGCTTACCGGCCAGCTGCTCCTGGGTCAAGCCGGCCTTCAACCGGGCGCCGGCCAGGAGATTCCCGACCCGGTTCTTTTCCATCTCCTTCCAGAATTCGGTCTCTTCGACGGGAATAGATGCATCATCTTCGTTCGCGGTCAGGACCGTGACCTGGAATTTCTTCCGGAGCCAATCGACGATCTCTCCGGGGCGGTCACCCTGGATCGACAGCTCAGTACGGGGCTTTTTCACGACTGCCAACATAATACACCTCGATGATGATCTCGCCCTTGCGATGCGTCCAACAAGCCACATAACGATAGTTCAGATGACAGTGATATCGGTCATCTCCAAGGGACGAGAAATTTCGCCAGGTCGGTTGGATCGGGCCCGAGTCTTGCAAGTTCGTTACGAGCAAGTACAGAAGTTGTCGAACATTCTCGGGCAGCTTGGCCAGCCCGCGCTCGATCTTCCGTTTGATTCTGACCTGGTAAGTCATCAAGTTATAATATAACTTGGCGAGGCTCCACTGTCAAGTTATATTCGCGGCGGCTGCGGCCGCTGCTGCCGTCTCGCGCTGATCGCCGCGGCGGCGGTCACGGCGGCGAGGATGACGATCCCTCCCGCGATCGACCGCGCTCCAGGCGCTTCGCCGAGAGCGCGGGAACGGTCATCCATGTTCGCGGCTCCTGATGGCTCAGCCCAGAGCTACGTCGAGCAGCATCATGGCCGCGAAGCCGAGCATCGCGTTCAGAATGCGCTTGTCGATGGCCTTGAAAAAGAAGACCATGGCCGCTCCGAGCGCCGTGACGCCCCAGGTGAAGAGCGTCGCAAAGAGGGCCAATAAAACCGGATCGAATCGAAGCAGCCGTTCCATCCGATCAGGCCCCCTTCTTCCATTTCGGCAGGCCGCGGCCGGGCGTCCAGGGCGCGCCGGCCGCCTCCAAAGCGTCCCCGAGCTTGCGGAGGTCTCCCTCGATGAGGCCGCGCATCGTTTCGAGGAGCGTCGCGAACCCGGCTGCGGCGATCTCGTAATCGGCTTTCGCCGTGGCCGTGACCGGCGCCGTCGCGTCGAGCTGGGCGGTCAGCCGGTCCATGAGCGAGGGGGGGGCGGCTTCGCTCCGCTCCAGGACGACGCTGTCGCCGAGGAGCTCGCGCACGGCCTCGCGGATTTTCGCTTCGAGGGCAGAGGCGGAATCGCCGAGCTTCGGGTCGGCCTTGGGGGTATCCTTGAGCGCCTTTTTCATGAACTGGATGTTTTTGAGAGCGTCTTCAGCCGCGGCGGCCGCGCCCATCATGGCCCTCTGGAGCTCGCCGGCCTTCTTCTGGAATCCGAGAAGCGCGGGCCTATCCTTCTCGGCCAGGGCGGCGAGGCCGAGCGATTCGACAGCGAATTTCTGCGGCTCGCCGAGCGGCGTCGTAGCTTCTCCAACCCGCTTGGCCAGGGTGACCGTGAACTCGCCGGGGACGACGAGAGGGCCGCGGGGCGCCCAATCCCAGGACTCGCGCTGCGGCTCCTCGAGCCTGGTCGGTTCGACGGCGGGATAGCGGAGGTCCCAGGCCACGCGGTGGATGCCTTGGGTGACCGGCCCGCTGACCCGGCGGACGACTTGGCCGGCTTCGTCGGAGATCGTCAGGATGATCTCGGGCTTGTCTTCGCCCGCCTCCTTGCGGAGCTTGTCCCAACCGGGAAAACGAACGGGCTTCCCGGCTTTGTCCAGAGCCTTTTCTTCCTCGCGCCGCGCCTCGGCCCCGGACTTGACGGCGTCCTTGAGGTAATAGGTGAAGACGGCGCCGAACGGCGGGTTGGGCGCCGTGTAAAAAGCGTCGCCCAAGCAGCCCTTGCCGCTCGAATCGATCGGCCGCAGGGGGATGTGCCTCAACGCTTTTTTCGCGGGGAAGAGGACGGCGTCCCGGCCGAGCGCTTCCTCGCTGACGAGCCGGAGCGGCGCGTAATCGTCGAGGACGAAGAATCCGCGGCCGAATGAGGCGCCGACGAGGTCGCTCTCCCGCTCCTGGATCTCGATGTCGCGGAAAGAGATCGTCGGCACGCCGCCGCCGAGCTTCAGCCAATGCTTTCCGCCGTCCACGGTGGCGTAGATCCCGAATTCCGTCCCGGCAAAGAGGAGGTCCCTTTTTATATGGTCCTGGGCCATCGACCAGACGATCGTCCGGTCCGGCATGTCACCGGCGATGTTCGTCCAGGTCTTGCCCCGGTCGTCACTCCGCAGGAGAAACGGCCGATAATCGCCCGTCTTGTGGCTGTCCACGGCGGCGAAAACCGTGTCCTTGTCGTGCTTGGAGGCCTTGATTTCGTTGACGAAATAGAAGTCCGGCACGCCGGCGATCTTGTCGACCTTGCGCCACGATTTTCCTCCGTCTTCGGTCACCTGTATGAGGCCGTCGTCCGTCCCGACGTAGATCAAGCCCGCCTGGAGGCGCGACTCGTCGACCGTAGTGACGGTCGAAAACATCGACATCGCCCCGTGGTCCCAGAGGGCGTCGGGGCTCCAGGTCTTGCCCATGATCGGCTGCTCGAGGCGGAAGATCCCGCGGGTGAGGTCGGGGCTGATCTTCGTCCAGGAGCCGCCCCGGTCTTCGCTCTTCCAGACGAACTGGGAGGCGTAGTAAAGGCGGGTCGGGGAATGGGGGCTGATGTGGACGGGCGAGTCCCAATTGAAGCGGAGGGGAGGATCGCCCGGCGCCGGCCGGGGGCTGATGACGACCGTCTCGTGGCTTTTCTTGTCGTAACGGAGGAGGTTCCCCTGCTGCCATTCGATATAGACGATATCCGGGTTGGTGGGGTCGATCGCAGTCGCGTAGCCGTCCGCGCCGTAGGTGATGACCCAGTCCATGTTCCCGATGCCGTGGGCGTTGAGCGTGCGCGACGGGCCGAGCTGGCTGCCGTTGTCCTGGGCGCCGCCGCTGATGTTGTAAAAGGGAAGGGCGTTGTCCAGGGCCAGCTTATAGAACTGGGTTACGGGGAGATTCTCGAAGAAGCGCCAGGTCTTGGCCCCGTCGCGGCTTTCGTAAACGCCGCCGTCGCTGCCGTTGAGAATGTAATCGGGATCGCCCGGGACGAAGGCCATGGCGTGGTTGTCGCCGTGCTTGTTGGCCTCGTTCACTCGGCTCCAGCTCTTGCCGCCGTCGTCGGTGCGCATGAGGGGCGGGTCCATCTGCCAGACGCGGTCGAAGACGTTGGGGTCGGCGAAGATCTCCTGATAATAATGCGGCCCCGTTCCGCCGCTGATGTACGCATTGCGCTTCTCCCAGCTCTCGCCCTTGTCCGCCGAGCGGTAGAATCCGCGCTCGTCGGGCGCGGCCTCGACCGTGGCGTAGACGACGCGCGGGTCGATCGGGGAGACGGCCAGGCCGATCTTGCCCTTGTCGCCGGCCGGGAGGCCGACCGTGAGCTTGCGCCAGGTTTTTCCCGCGTCTTCGCTCTTGTAGATCGCCGACTCGGGGCCGCCGCCCATGAAGGCGGCCACGGAACGGCGGCGCTGGTAGGCCGCGGCGTAGAGGATGTCGGGATTCGAGGGATCGAGCTCGGCGCTCGCGACCCCCGTGTCCTTGGAGATTTCGAGGGAGAGCGTCCAGGTCTTTCCGCCGTCGGCGCTTTTATAGAGGCCGCGCTCGCCGCCCGGAGACCAGAGCGGTCCCTCGGCGGCGACGTAAACGACATTCGAAGCGCGCGGATCGATGAGGATGCGGGCGATGTGCTCGGACTTGCGGAGCCCCATGTTCGTCCAGGTCTTGCCGCCGTTGAGGCTCTTGTAGACGCCGTCGCCGTAGCCGACATGGCGGCCGCTGACGTTCTCGCCCGTTCCGGCCCAGACGACCTCGGGATTGGCGGGATCGAGGGCGAGGCAGCCGATCGAGTAGGACGGCTGGCCGTCAAAGATGGGCGTCCATGTCGTACCGGCATTCTCGGTCTTCCAGACGCCTCCCGAGCCGACGGCGACATACCAGACCTGACGCTTCTTGGGATGGATGACGATGTCGCTGATCCGGCCGGACATGATGGCGGGTCCGATGTTGCGGAAAGCCAAGCCGGAGAGGGCCTCGGAGGTCAGAAAGGCCTTTTTTTCCGGGGCGGCCTTCGCGGCCGAGGTTTTTTGGGCCGCGGCCGTTTGGGCCGCGGCCGCGGGAAGGGCGAAGCCGAAAACGAGTAGAACAAAGAGTGCGACGGCGGATTTTTTCATGAAGTCCTCCTCATGGATTCTGCTTGTCCGGAAATTCTATCACAGAACTCTTCCGGGTGCGGCCCCCGGAAGCCTCCATAGCCAGCGAAGCCCGACCGGACCCGAGAGTTTAACGCCGGCCGGATCGCGCCTTGCCGGGCGGCGCGTTTTTCAGGCGACGGCTTCTCGACCGCGAGTTCATGGTCTGCTATAATAGGGAAGAGGTGTTTACCTATCCCAATGCGTGTTATACGCGTCTTTAAAAACTTCAAGGAAGCAGAACAGGCCGAGATTCGGGCTGACATATCGATGAGCCCGGATCGGAGGCTCAAAATCGCGCACGCGCTGCGCGTTCGGGTTTTTGGGCGAAGACGTCCCGATATCCGGAGTCATCACAAAAAAACATGACGTCCGTTCTCTTTTCGAAGGACGCCAGAGAATTCATCCGCTGTCTATCGGCCCGCCGCGTCCGCTTTATCCTTGTCGGCGGAATCGCCGTCGTCTATCATGGATACCCCCGATTGACGGGGGATTTCGACTTTTTTTTCGAGCCGTCGAGAGAAAACGCCGGCCGCCTTTTCAAGGCTCTGGGTGATTTCTGGGGCGGGGACATTCCGAATGTCGACGGCGTCAAAGACCTTCAAATAAAGGGGTTAGTCGTTCAATTCGGTGTCGTGCCGAATCGGATCGATCTCGTCAATTCCCTGACTGGCGTGTCTTTTGCCGAGGCCTGGAAGAGCCGGATTACGGAAACGATCGTTCTCGAGGGGAAAAAACACCGTTTGGCTATCATTGGGCTCGCCGCCCTGATCAAGAATAAACGAGCCGTCGGCCGCCCCCGCGATCTCGACGACGCGAACCGCCTTTTGAAAGCGGCGGAAGGGCGGAGAAAACAAAAGGCTTGATTCTGAAACGGCCTTCCATCGGTGGTTGCCGCTGCAGCCGCATTCCCTGCGGTTCTCGTGGCCGCTCAAGTATCGAGAGATGACGTAATCAGCAGCGTGGCGATTATGAGCCGAATACTCGTTTATCCCCCCGCATGAGGAGATTCGTATGAAACGCAACATCACCTTCGTCCCGTTCGCTCTCCTTGCTATCGTCTTGGCCTATCCTCTCCTTTTCGCGGCTGAGGGTGAGGCGGCCAAGCCGGTCGTAGCTCCCAAGGCGCGGCCGATTCCGCTCGCCGACGTCCGATTGACCGGCGGCCCGCTCAAAACCGCTCAGGATCAGAACGCCAAATATCTTTTGTCCCTGGAGCCGGACCGGATGATGGCCTTCCTGCGGAAGGCCGCGGGGCTCGAAGCGAAAGCCGAGGGATACGGCGGCTGGGATGGATCCGACCGCCAATTGACCGGCCATATCGCCGGCCATTATCTCTCCGGCGTCAGTCTGATGTATGCGGCCACGGGAGACCCGCGGTTCAAGGAGCGGGCCGATTATCTCGTCGCGGAGCTTAAGGCCGTCCAGGACAAGCAGGGTGACGGTTATATCGGGGCCCAGACCGACCGGAACAAGGTCCCGGGAAAGACCCTCTATGAACAGTTGGCCGGCGGAGACATCCGGTCTGGAGGATTCGACCTGAACGGGATGTGGTCGCCGTGGTACGTCCAGCACAAGATCTTCGCCGGGCTGCGGGACGCCTACCGCTACGCTGGAAGCAAGGCGGCCCTCGACGTCGAAATCGCCTTCGCCGCCTGGGCCGAGCGCATTCTCAAGAACCTGAACGACGAGCAGATCCAGAAGATGCTGATGACCGAGTTCGGCGGGATGAACGAAGTCATGGTTGATCTCTATGCCGATACGGGCGACAAGCGCTGGCTGGCGGTCGCCGACAAGTTCGAACACCGCTTCATCATCGAGCCGCTCTCGCGGGGCGAAGACATCCTCCAAGGCAAGCACGGCAACACCCTGGTGCCGAAGATGATCGGGGCGCTGGCCCGCTTCCTCTATACGGGCAACGAGGCCGACGGCCGGGCTTCGGCCTTCTTCTGGAATCGGGTGGCCTTCAATCACAGCTTCGCCACCGGGGGCCACGGCCGGAACGAATATTTCGGCGCTCCGGACAAGCTCGACGAGATGATTGAAGGTCGGACCGCCGAGACCTGCAACGTCTACAACATGATCAAGATGGCGCGGATGCTCTTTGCTCTCGAGCCTCAGGTCCGCTACGCCGACTTCCACGAGCGGGCCCTGTTCAACCACATCCTCGGATCGATGGACCCCGCCGACGGCGCGACCTGCTACATGGTCCCCGTGGGGCAGGTCGTCTCGCGCGAATACCAGGACATGGCCCGGAGCTTCACCTGCTGTGTGGGTTCCGGCATGGAAAGCCATGCCCTGCACGGCGACGGACTCTACTACGAATCGGGCGATACGCTCTGGGTGAACATCTACGCTCCGTCGACCGCCGTATGGGCGTCCGCGGGCGCGAAGCTCGAGATGAAGACGGGATTTCCGGAAGGGAGCGAGGCCGCTCTCGAGCTGACAATGAAGGAGCCGAAAAAGTTCGTCCTTGCCCTCCGGCGGCCCTTCTGGGCGGTCCAAGGATTCGAGGTCAAGGTCAGCGGCGTTCCGGTCAAGAATCCGGCTCCGGCCGGCGAGTACGTCCGGATCGAGCGGACTTGGAGAACCGGGGATAAGGTCGAGCTCGTCCTGAAGAAAGGACTTCATCTCGAGATCCTTCCCGACAATCCCGAGCGGGCGGCGATTATGTGGGGCCCGCTGGTCCTCGCCGGCGATTTGGGACCGATTCCCGCGCGCCGGAAGCGCGGAGAAGAAGGCGCGGCGGCGCCTCAGGCTCCCGCGCCCGCCCGGCCCACGTCGCCCGTCCTGGTCACGTCCGAGAAATCCGTCGAGGGCTGGGTGAAGCCGGTCGCGGGCAAACCGGGCGATTTCAGGACCGCGAATGCCGGCCGCGACCTCGAGGTGGACCTCATTCCTTTCTATCGACTGCACAGGCGCCTTTATACGGTCTATTTCGACCTCATGACCCCCGAGAGCTGGGACCGCAGGGCCGCGTCGCTGAAGGCCGCCGAAGAAGCCAAGCGGAAGCTCGAGGCGGCGACCGTCGCCTTTGCCCAGCCCGGACAGATGCAGACCGAGCGCGACTTCAACCAGATGGGCGGGACCTCGACGCCCGCCCAGTTCCAGGGGAGATACGGCCGCTGGGCGACGGACTGGTTCTCGTTCGACCTGCCCGTCGATCCTTCTTCGCCCATGGCTTTGGTTGTGACCTATAACACGGATGAGCGCGCGAACCGGACCTTTGCCGTCCTCATCGACGGCCGCAAGGTCGGCGAGCAGACGATCGCCCGCCGCAGCCCGGAAGCGCGGGAGAAATTCTTCGACGTCGAGTATCCGATCCCGGCTGAGATCGTCGCCGGAAAGACGAAGGTCACCGTCCGCTTCGAGGGTGTGGATAAAAGCGAAACCGGCACGGTCTACGGCATCCGGATCGTCCGAGCTGCGGGAAAATAGCCGATCGCCTTGGGGCCGCGACGAAGCCGGCCCGCTTCTCGAGGATCAGGGCGTCCTTGATTTGTCCGGCAAGGTCTTCATGCGGTTGTGTCGGAAAGCTTTGGTCTTTGGCTCAGAGTTTGTATTTGGCGACGGAAAAATTCCAATCCGCGTCGTGTTCGATGGCATAGAGAAAGTCGCCCTGGATGACGACCGGAAAATATCTCTGAGCGAAATGATCGCCCGTTCTGATGTTGACGAGGGGGAGCCAGAAATTGTCCGCGTATTTTCCGTCGGGACCGAAGACATCGACCAGGACGCCCTTTTTGGGATCATAGGTGGAGGTCAAAGCCCAGACTTGATCCTTGGTGGTGAGGAGCCGATGGACATCATTGTCGTATTCGGGCAGCTTCAGAGTGTCTCGCGGGTCCTTTTTGACGCTTTTCACGCGGGGATATGACCGGCGGAACATTTTTGCGACCGCCGCTTTTTCGAGATCGAGCTGTTCGATCTGATATTCTTGCGTGTGGGCGATAAATGAGAAATTCCCGTTCTCTTTGCTCGTATTGAGGCCGGTTATGGAGAATGAACTTGAGGCCGTTCTTCCGCCGTAGTTTCTCACTTGAAGCAGGTGTCGAGTCGTGAAAGCGCAGGACGCCGGATCAAACGTCCCGTCTTCGCCGACAAGATACAGATTATTGTCGTTGTCCTTGATTCCTTCCGTCCGGGTGAAATCCCTTCGCGTTAAGTCGAGCATGAAATATTTCCGGCCGTGATAGGCTAGAAGATGATAAAAGGTTTTTTTATCGAATTTCAGTTCCTTTACGAGCTTTCCATTGAAGTCGGTTTTGACGAGCTTGTTCGACGATGCGCTGAAAACGAGGACTTCGTCGTCTTTGACGACCAGATCCGTCAGCTCGGTCGAAATCTCGCCAGGTCCCTGTCCCGTCTTCACGAGATTCTTCCTGAAACGGCCGTCGGGGGCGAACTCGTAGAGGGCGAGGCCGTCCTGGACGAAGATCGATCCGTCGGGCGCGACGTCGAGCTCCCAGGGCAGCTTGAAATAATAGCCCTTTCCTTCGTCCTTGATCCGGAGGACTTCTTGAAGTTTGACGATCCGGCCGGCGTTTTTCGAAGCCGGGTCGGCCGGATTGTCGATGATCTCTTGGGCAAGAATCGGGAAACCCGAACCGCCCGATAATAGAAGAGCGGCTAATAGAACCGAGAGATTGAAGGGCTGTCTGTTTCTTTTCATTTCTCCGCTTCCATCTTGAATTTCATCAGCCGGAATCGCTGGTTCCCCTTTCTCCGGGTCGCAGAGGAGGAGCGGCCGGCGGGAAAAAAGGCTCTCAAGAGCCGATCGGCGCAGGCCTAAAACGCCTCCTTCATTGTAGCCCAATTCTCGACGAAATGCCGAACGATCCTGGTTTCGTCTTCCGCGTCGCGGCGGATTTCGTAAACGGCGCCCTTCTTGATACGTTCGCGGCGCCAAACCCCGATTTTCGAATCGGGGAAAGAGCGCCGCTCAGTATTAAGCCTTCAAATGCCCCGGGCTTAAGCCCGGGGATGGCTTTATGGTTTCGGGCATGAACGGGAGCCTGATCTTGCTGCGGAATCTGAGAGGGTGTTGGGTCTTGCTTCAGGAGAGCCAGTCTACTATGGTGAGCCCGGGAATCCTGCGGAATTCCCGCGTGTTGTGGGATACTAAAGCGGCGCCCAAGCTGAGAGCGTGGGCGCCGATCTCGGTGTCGTAAGGCCCGATCGGAGTCCCTGTTTTTTCGAGCGCGGCCCGGACGGTCCCGTAGCACTCCGCCGCGCGCTCGCCGAAATCGGCGACCTCCAGAGGAAGCAGGAATTCGTCCAGAGCCTCTCTGTTTTTCTCTCTTTGAGAGCTTTTCTCCGCTCCGTAGCGAAGCTCGGCCAAAGTGACCGCCGAAATCCCGGCCTCCCCGGGAGAGAGGGATGTCAGCCTGCATAGAATGCCTCCGGGCTTTCGCTTAATGAGAGCGATGCAGGTATCCGTGTCGAGCATGAAGCGCATCAGAGAGCCTCGCGCTTCTGGACTTTAGGCTGACGCCGCTCCGTCATGAAATCGTCGGAGAACTTGTCCAGGCTTTCGACGAGGGAGCTCCAAGCGCCTTTTGCGGGGAGGAGGACCACGGCGTTCCCGGATTTCTTGACGAAGACGTAGTCCCCTTCGAATCGGTACTCTTTGGGCAGGCGGACGGCTTGGCTTTGTCCGTTGCGAAAAATCTTGGCCGTCTTCATGGTTTCGGATCCAAGGTATATACTATTCATATATATTCTTTCCTTCGCTCTGTCAAGCACCTTCTCTATATAAAGACGAACGGATTCCCCCGAAATTCTCATTTGCCAATTGATTTCTAAATCTCTGCCAGTTCGACGCCGAGCCGGGCGAAGTCTTTGCGGTTGAAGGTCGCCACTCCGGAGCAGCCTTCCGTCCGGCTGCTCGCCGCGATATAGGCGTCGGCGAATTCGAAGCCGGTCGCCGCGGCGAGGGTCAAGGCGTCCGCGACCAGAGGTACGTCCGTCAGAACGATGCCGGGCGTCACGAAAATGGCGCGCAGGATTTCGAGCACGCGGGCCTTGGGCGTTTTATAGGCCGCCCGAAGGGTCCAGGCCAATTCGAAGAGAACGGGAGGCCCCGTAACCAGCCGGCATTCTTCCCGGCGTGCGGCTTCGAACAGACGGACGGATTTTTGGTGCTGGCCTTGGTCGTCCTCCGTCAGGAAACGGAGGAAGATATTCGCATCGACAAACCAGGTTTTCATTTGGCGTTCTTAAGGTGATATGCCGCGGCCCGGCCGGTTTTTTTGATCTCGACGTCCCGGGGCAGGGATTTGCCCAAGACGCCTTTGAATCCCATCAGGTCGGGCGCGGAGCGAATGACAATCGCGCCCTCCCTGACTTCGACCAGGACCCGGTCGTGGGGTTTGATTCCGATTTCGCGGCAAGCGGCGGCCGGCAGTGTAATCTGGCTTTTCGATGACACCGTAGATGTCGTCATGGGCTTATCCTTTACAATTATATATTTTCTTTACATATTATAAATAGTAAAGAATTAATTGTCAAGGTCTTGTTTTGAGGCGCCTCTGATAGAAAAGACGCGCCTGCGTCCAGATTCGTCTCACTTGGCTGGTTGAAGCGGCCAGGCCGGAGCGAAGCCCGCGTGCCGGCCGGCCGAATTTGCGGGCTAAGGCGCGACATGGTATCCTATTGCGCTTTCCATGAACATGAACGCGACTCCGATCGAACCAACCGCGGCGCCGACCACGCGCCGCATCCTGCGCTTCTGGCTGCCCCTGGAGGCGACCTGGCTCATGATGGCCGCCGAGGGGCCGTTCCTGGCCGCAGTCATCGCCCGCCTGCCGGCGCCCAAGGAAAACCTGGCCGCTTTCGGCGTCGCCACGGCCTTGGCCTGGATCGTCGAATCGCCGATCATCATGATGCTCTCGGCATCGAACGCCCTGGTCCGAGATAAGATCGCCTACCGCAAGCTGCGGCGCTTCTCGTTCACCCTGAATGCCGCCGTGACCGTGGTTATGGCCGCCCTCATCGTGCCTCCCGTCTTCGATGCGGTCGCCCGCGGCGGCATCGGCTTGAGCCCCGACGTGGCGGCTATTGCCGGGCAGGCGATCGTCTTTCTCGTCTTCTGGCCGGCGGCGATCGGCTTCCGCCGGTTCTATCAGGGAATCCTGATCCGGGACCACCGGCCTCATGCCGTGACCTGGGGGACGGTGATCCGGCTGGCGGCGATGGCCGTGACCGGCCTCATTCTCGCTCTTGTCGCGAAGCTCCCCGGCGCGAGCGTCGGAGCGGGCGCGCTCGGCGTCGGCGTCATCGCCGAGGGGTTGGCCAGCTGGGCCATGGCCCGCCGCTCCATCCGCGCGCTCTGCGCCCAGCCGGACGAGGTCTGCGATTTTGGAAGGAGCCTGACTCGAAGCTATGTGCTGAATTTCTACGCGCCGCTGGCCCTGACCTCGTTCCTCGGGTTTTTCATCAATCCGCTGACCTCGTTCTTTCTCGCCCGCGGGAAGATGCCCCTCGAATCCCTGGCCGTCCTCCCCGTCATCGTCGGCCTCGCTTTCGTCTTCCGGACAGCCGGGATCGCCATCCAGGAGGTCGTGATCGCTTGCCGGGGAGACGAGGGCGTCAATCGCCTGCCGCTCCGCCGGTTCTCCGTCAGGCTCGGCTTGATCGCATCCCTGGGCATGGCCGCGGTCGTCCTCACGCCTCTCGGCTCGCTCTGGTACCGGAGCGTTTCGGGCCTCTCGGCCGACCTCGCCGCCTTTGCCGTCCTGCCCGGAATCCTTCTCCTCTTTCTTCCGTTCCTCGAAGCCCTGCTCGCCTTCCAGCGCGGGGTCCTGGTCCGGGTTCATCGCACGGCGCCCATCAGCTTTGCCGTCGCCGCTCAGCTCGCCGCGACGACCGCGGCTTACGGCCTTGGCGTTCTCGCCCTCCGCTTGACCGGGGCGGTCGTCGTCGGGCCGGCCCTGACGCTGGGCTATCTCGCCGGAAACGCCCTCCTCGCTGCCGCCGTACGCCGCGCCTGATCCGGAGCGCGCCGGAACTCCCTTTTGTCCGACCCGATGAGCCCTCTCCGGAGTCGTTTGACGTCTCCCGCGCCGCGTTCTATACTTCCGAAGGATGTCCGGAATTCTGTCGATCCTTCTTTCCCTGGCCGTTTTGGCCGCCGGAAGACCCTTTCAAGCCGAAATCCGGACGGTCCGCGTCAAAGTTCTGGGCGACGAGGAATACCGCCTGGATTCCAGGTGGGCGGCCTCAGCCGACGACCTCCTTCGCGTCGTATCGGCCGATTTCGAGCAGACGTTCGGCCTTCGCTTCCTCCCCATCGCCCACGACGAATGGATTTCGGACGATCGAAAGCAATCCTTGGAAGCGCTGGCCGAGGAGTTGGACGCCCGTATGGACAAAGGTGACGCGGACGTCGTCGTGGCCATAACGGCTCAGAAGAACCTCGCCGCGGGGTACTCGGGATTCGCCCAGTTCCGCGAGGCCCTCATCCTCATCCGCGCCGCGCCCGACCGGGACGAGCTGGCCCGAACGCTCATTCACGAGTTCGGCCACCTCTTCGGGGCCGTCCACGTCGACGACCCGGCGTCCGTGATGGGCCAATTCATCCAGACGCGTGGCTTCGACGCGCTGAATCTGCGGGCCGTCCGCCTCAACCGCGACCGATCCTTCCATACCGTCGACTTCCCCGTTCCCAAAGGGCGAAGGCCCGAGGCGATCGCTTTATACGAGCTCCTCTGCGGGGATATCCTGGCCGGCAAGCCCGCGCAGAAGAGCAGAGAGGCTCCTCGCAGCAGGATCACGGGGCTCGTCGGGGACGACGGCGGCCGCGACCGGTCCGAGCTCGACGACGCCTTCGTCCTCCTCGCCCACCTGACGCTCGAAGCGAAGGACTACGAGCGCACGCTTGCCGTATGCCGCCAGGCCCTTGCTCTCAATCCGGACAATCTCGAAACCGAAAACCTCATCGGCATCGCGCTCCGGAGGATGGGGCGGGTCGACGAGGCACTGGACAAATACCGGAGCATCCTCGCTCAAAAGCCCGGCCACGCCCGAGTCCACTACAATATGGGGATTGCCCTGGCCAAAAAGGGCGATCTCGAGGCGGCCCGCTTGTCGTACGAGACGGCGCTCGGTCTCAAGCCCAATTTCGCCGAAGCGCACAACAACCTGGGGGAGGTGTTTCTCAAAAGCGGCCGCTTCGAAGACGCCGAGAAGGAGATGCGCCGGGCGATTGCGATCCTCGACGGATATGCCCTGGCCCATTCGAACCTGGCGGAGGTCCTCTGCCGGAAAATGGACTATGCGACGGCTCTCATCGAAGCGGAACGCTCGATCGTCCTCGACCCGGACATCGCCGACGCGTACAACGTCCGCGGCAATATCCATCGTCAGATGGGACTGGCCGACGACGCCGCGCGGGACTACGAACGGGCTTTAAAGCTCGACCCGGCCTATGAAAAAGCGCACTACAATCTCGGGATCACTTGGCTGGACGCGGGAAAGGAAGCCGAAGCGAAGCGCTCTTTTCGGAAAGCCGTGGAGATCAATCCGAATTTCGCCGAGGCCCGGGCCGGCGTCGGATTTTGCCTGCTCCGCGAGAATAAAGCTGAAGAGGCGGTCGTTGAAATCTTAAAGGCGCACGATCTCGGCCATCGGTCGGCCAAGACCTATCTCAACTTGAGCACGGCCTATCTTCGGCTCGGCCGGATCGACGAGGCCCTGGCGGGGGCGCGGGACGCCGTCGAGCTCGAGCCCGGCCTGGCTCTCGCCCACAACAACCTCGGCCTGGCCCTCCTGCGCAAGGGCGAGGCCGCGAGCGCCGTCCGGGAGCTCGAACGAGCCGTCGAGCTCGAGCCCGCGAGCCGCGAGGCCAATCTCAATCTCGGCAGCCTCTATCTTCAAGCGCAGCGCCTCGATGACGCCCTTCGCGCTTACGGCCGGCTCGCCGCCCTCGATCCGCCGGAGGGGCTCGTCCTGAACAACCTGGCCGTGATCCATTTCCGCAAGAGGCAGTTTGCCTTGGCCAAAGAGTACGCCGACCGGGCGCTCGCCGCCGGTTTCAAGGTCCACCCCGATTTTCTTGCCGAGCTTGAGAAAAAAATCAAATAACGGGAAGCCCCGTCGACCATCGCCGGGCGGACGAGGGCTGAGGATTGGTCAAGCATCCTGGGGGCAAGACGCCGGCTTTATCTCACCGTCAGATTCGTGATGAAAACCCTGGAATCGCCGAGCTGTTCCTTAGCGAAGAAATAGAGGGTCTGGGCCCCCCGGGTTAATTCGCCGAGCGCCACTTCGAAGAAATACGTAACCGAGTTTCCGTCGCGGGCCCGTTCGAGAACGGCCAGGGGCAGCGTTTTTCTCATACCCGAAGCCTGTTCGACGAGTTGGGCGGAGAGCAGGATCTCCGGCGAGTTCAGCCCGGAAAAGGACAGGGGAAAAACGCCGTAGAGCTTGGCCGTGCCGAGCCCGATCTCGTCGGCGACAGGCGCGTAGTCATTCCGTTTGAAGGAGTAGAGAGAGAAGAGGGACTCCTTCGCCGACAATTCATGCCAGCGATCTCCCGGCTGGGCGACCAGCCAGAGAGGTGAAGAGAACTTCAAGGAGGCCGTGATCTTGGCCGGGACGTTCACGTCGGAGGACCCCCGGGCGCTTCGGCCCGTCTCGAGGTTGCGCACGACTACGGTGCAGATGAACCGGCCCGTCTGGATGGGGAGCGCCGCCGTCAGGCAGGAGTTCCCCGTCCCTTCTCCTCTAAGATTCAATTCCGTCCTTTTCAGGCCTTTGAGATTTTTCTGTTCGTCGAATAGAAAGACGACGGCCTCGGTCTTCGGCCCGAAGAGGCCTTTTTTTTGGTCCTCGAGAAGCGGGGCCAGGACGGCCAGCCAGGGATCGGGCCCCTTGAAGGCCGGTAGGGCTTTCAGCGAGATAAAGGCCGGTGTCTGGGCCTGTGGATTCTCGTTCAGAGCCAGGTCGATGAGCTGCAGCCGCTTTTCGAGGTCGTTGAACTCGGTGAACGGCTTGGGATTGAAATAGCCGCCGACACCCCAGGTCCGGCAGCCCGGCCGTTTGACGTTGATCTTGAGCTCGTGGTATTTTCCGTCCCACTTCTCCTCCACCTTGTATCCCAGAACGTAATAGGAGCCGGTGATCTCCTGGATCGATTCCATGGCCTTGAGGGGATCCTGGGTCGTATGGAAGTATCTTCCCCCCGTCATGTTCGACAGCTGCCGCAGGAATTCATCCCCCCGGAGGTCCCGAGTCGCGGGGTCGGCGCTGCCGGACTGGGTGGCGGTCTCGTTGACGGCGTAGACGGAGGTGTTGGACACTTTGAGCTCGAGGAGGAGGTTCTTGAACTCCTCTTGGATCCCGGAATCGCCGTGGAGGTTTTCGAGGAGCTTCGAATATTCGGCGATGCCGTCGATGGACTTGTAAGGATCGTCGGGCATTTTGGACAGGTTCTCCATGCTCCCGAAGACGAGGGAGCGGGCCACCCCCCCGGAGAACAGGACAAGCGATTTATTGCCCTGGACGTAGCGGAGGGCCTTGGCCATATCCTTGAAGTTCTTCAGGTATTGCTGGACCTGCTGGCTGTAGGTTCCTTGAGCGAACTGTCCCACGCCCTTGATCTGATCCTTCTCCGCCTGCTCCACTTCGCTGATCTCGGCGCCGGCAGTCTTGCCGATGTCCTGCGCCCGGGCCAATTGCTGCTCCCGGTCCATGAGGAGCTCGATCTCGGAGGCGCGGCCGGAGATGCCGCCGACGCCGAGCGATTCGACGGCCCGGCGGGCCTTGTCGTGGTCGGACGTCAAATACTCGTGGACGGCCATTCCCCTGGACGTCGAGGTGGAGAGCACGGCCACTTCGTCGCGGGGCCGCACTTGCGAATCGAGGAAATGGAGGCCGGCCGCCTTCGCTTTCACGATTCCCTTCTGGTCGTTGAAGCCGAAATCGAAGAGGAGGAAGAATTTCCGGTTCACTCTCGGCGCCGGCGCGGCCGCGGCTTCGGCGGGGACTTCGCCGGGCTTGGCCGGAAGGGGAGCGACGTGTTTTTCGAACTCGGTGAGAGGCATGAGCTTCCCGTTGTCGTAGATCTCGAAGTCGGAAAGGGCGAGGTCGGTGACGGCTTTCCCTTTGCGGTCGACGACATAGACCTGAACGAGCTTGAGGCTGACGGAGACTTCGACCTGGAGGGCTTGTTTCGCATCCTGGAGCGCCGCCGCCCCATCACGAGAATAGGCCGGGCCGCCGAGCAGGACGGCCAGGCCGAGAGCCGCCGAGATAGAAGAATGGGTTTTTTTCATGCCGGATTCTCCTCAAACTCTGCCTATTATAATTCAAATCCGCGGGACAAGATATGGCCGCTTTTTCCGTCATAGGGTTGATTGATGGGGGGGATATTGGATAATATGGAAAAAAAAGGACGTGTGGCGGGAGGACAGCGCGACGATGAACACGCAAGCCCGGGGTCAGGACAAGGTTGTTCGGCTGATGGCCAAAGGCGTCGACATCCCCAATCCGTCTTCGATCGACCTGGGTGAAGACGTCGACGTCGACCGCATCTCCGGAACAGGCGTCAGGATCTATCCCGGCTGCAGGATCTACGGCCGGCAGACCGTCATCTCGGCCGGGGCGCAGATCGGCTACGAAGGTCCGGCGACGGTCGACAATTGCCGGCTGGGGCCCAAGGTCGAGCTCAGAGGCGGCTTTTTTCATGAAGCCGTGTTTCTGGAGAAGGCCGGCATGGGATCGGGCGCGCATGTGCGGGAAGGCTGCATCCTCGAAGAGGAGGCCAACGGCGCCCACTGCGTCGGCATCAAGCAGACCATCCTTTTTCCGTTCGTCACGCTCGGAAGCCTGATCAACTTCTGCGATTGCCTAATGGCCGGCGGAATGAGCCGCAAGGATCACAGCGAAGTCGGCAGCTCCTACATCCATTTCAACTATACCCCGGACGGGGACAAGTCCACGCCCTCGCTGATCGGCGATGTTCCCCGGGGGGTGATGCTCAACCAGCCGGCCATCTTCCTCGGAGGCCAGGGCGGCATCGTCGGCCCGGTCCGGATGGGATTCGGCAATGTCGTCGCGGCGAATTCGGTGTTGCGGGACGATTATCCCGAGGACGGCAACCTCATTGTCGCCGCGGCGCCCGCTCCGAAGGTCGTCACGTTCAAGCCTCGGGCGTACTTCCATCTTCCCCGCATCGTCGGCAATAACATCGTCTACATGGCCAATCTGAAGGCCCTCGAGGAATGGTATGTCCATGTCCGGCGGCCCTTCCTCGAGGCGCAGGAATTCGGGCTGCAGATCTTCTCCGGGCTGCTCGAGATGCTGGCTCTGGCGAAGAAAGAGCGGGTCAAGCGATTACAGGCGCTTGCCGAGAAAGCGAAGATATCCGTTGAAAGCGAAACGGAGCGAAAACCGGAGGCCGCCGGGAAGGTCGAGTTTTATGAGAAATTTGCCGACCTCGAGGCGCTGTTGGCCGGGAAGGCGGGCGCGGCGGCCGTCGAGAGGCGCCGCGACGATTTTCTCTCCGCCTCGGAACAAGCGAGGCGCGGAGGCGGCGAGGATTATATCGCTGCCGTGCGGAGCTTCCCGGCAGCCGTCGCCGAAAAAGGCGTGCTCTGGCTGCAGGGAATCGTCGACGCGACCTGCCGCAAAGCCCAAGCCCTTCTACCCTCTCTCGCGATGTTCGGCGGTCCGGCGAAAAAATAGCGGCACCAGGAGGAACGCGCATGAGCAAATTGTTCGGCACGGACGGCATCCGGGGGGAGGCGAACCGCTATCCGATGAACGCCGAGATCGCCTTCGCCCTGGGGCAGGCCGTCGTCTATACCCTGAAAAAGGAGCATGCCCGGCCCCGCATCGTCATTGGGAAGGACACGCGCATCTCGGGCTACATGCTCGAAAGCTCGCTCGAGTCCGGCATCACGTCGATGGGCGGCAATCCCTATCTCCTGGGCGTTTTGCCGACGCCGGGGATCGCCTTCATCGCCCAGAGCATGAGGGCCGACGCGGGGATCGTCATCTCGGCGTCGCACAATCCCTATCAGGACAACGGCATCAAGATCTTCTCGGGCAGCGGCTTCAAATTGTCGGACGAGCAGGAGGAGGCCATCGAAGTCCTGATGCTGAGCAACACCCTCCACGGTCTCGTCCCGCCGGTCAAGGACATGGGCCAGGCCTTCCGCCTGGACGACGCCAACGGCCGCTACATCGTCTTTTTGAAGAGCACCTTCCCCCGGGACCTGTCCATCGAAGGGATGAAGATCGTCCTCGATACGGCCAACGGCGCCGCCTATAAAGTCGCCCCCGAGACGTTCTGGGAGCTGGGGGCGAAGGTCGAGGTCATCCACAACACGCCCAACGGGATCAATATCAACGACCGGTGCGGCTCGCAGCACACCGAGGACTTGAAGAAAAAGGTCGTCGAAAGCGGCGCCGCCGTCGGCCTGGCCTTCGACGGCGACGGCGACCGTCTGATCGCCGTCGATGAAAAAGGCCGGGAGATCACCGGGGACCAGATCCTGCTCATCTGCGCCAAGACGCTCAAGGACAAGGGCAAATTGAAAAACGAGCTTCTCGTCGGAACGTTGATGAGCAATTTGGGACTTCGGGTCGCCTGCAAGAACTACGGCTTCAAATACCATGCCTCCAAGGTCGGCGACCGGTACGTGCTGGAAGACATGCTTCGGCTGGGCAGCATCGTCGGCGGAGAGGAATCGGGCCACTTGATCTTCCTCGACCGCCATACCACAGGCGACGGGATCATCACCGCCCTGCAGCTTTTGGCCGCCATGGTCGGTACGGGCAAGCCTCTCTCCGAGCTCGCCGCGATGATGGACGTTTTTCCCCAGAAGCTGATCAACGTGGATGTGAAGAGCAAACCGGATCTCGCCACGGTGCCCCGAATCCGGGAAGCCATCGAGAAAACCGAGAAAGAGCTGGGCGATGCCGGCCGCGTCCTCGTCCGCTATTCCGGCACCCAGAATATGTGCCGGGTCATGGTCGAGGGGCCGTCCGTCGCCGCCACCGAAAAGCACTGCCGGGAGATCGCCGACATCGTCAAAAGCGTGCTGGGCTAGTCGTGCGTCTCGCAAAACGGAAGACTGTGGGGACGAAAACGACAGCTTCCGTTCCCGGCGCCGGTTCGCGGAGGTGACCATGCCGATCACGGTGTTCGTCACGAAGGATTACGAGCATATGAGCCGGCTTGCGGCGGACATCGTGAAATTACGGATCGTCGAATTGTCCCGGATAAAAAAAGAGATCGTTCTCGGCCTGGCCACCGGCAACTCCCCGGCCGGCACGTACAAGCATCTGGCCCAGGCGGCCAACGCCGGCGAATTCGACAGCGGACGGATCCGGAGCTTCAACCTCGACGAGTATATCGGCCTGACGGGCGAGAACGCCCAGGAGCGGTCCCTGCACCCGGAAAGCTTCGGCTTCTACATGATCCGGGATCTCTTCGGCTTATTAAAGCGGCCATTCATCGAGACGAATTTCCCTGCGGCATCGCTCATCGACCAGAAGCCGTTGATCGAAGCGCTGAAGCGATATCCCGAGGATTGGACCTTTCGAGGCGCGGGAGGGGGAAAATCGGTCGTTATCAAGGCCAACGCCAAATCGCCCTACCTGGCCTGGGTCAAGAAGGAAACCCTTGACGGCTACGCCCGCAAGATCAGGAAGGCGGGGGGGATCGACATGCAGGTCATCGGCGTCGGAGGGCGCGGGCATGTCGCCTTCCACGAATCGGGCATCCCGTTCAAAGGCAGCTCGGTCATGCTCGTCAAGCTCGACGACATCACCGTCGCCCATGCGGTCGCGGATGGGCATTTTTCCTCAAAGCGGGCTTGCCCGCGCTATGCGCTGTCCATGGGTGTCGGGCTCATCTTCCGGGCGAGAGAGGTGGTGCTGCTGGCTAACGGCGAGCGGAAAGTCGAGGCCGTCACCCGGTCCCTTCTAGGGGATGTGACGCCGGACATGCCGATTTCATACGGACAGAGATATTCCGAGAACGGCGGGCGTCTGATCTATGTTCTCGACAAGATCGCGGCCCGGGAGCTTCTGGCAAACAAAAAAGCCCTCGCTAGAAGGAAGATCGTGCTCGACGTCCGGACCTGAGCGCCGTGATTCAAATCCATGTTGAACCGTGAACGGGCGGCCGTCGTCAAGCTGATCAAAAAGCACGGGCCTTTGACGGGCCTCGAGGTCAAAAAGGAGCTCTGTGCGGACAGCTTGATCGTCTGGAAAGCCTGCAAGACGTCCAAGCAGCTTCAGGTCCGTACGGTCGGAAAGAGATATCTCAGGCTCGACCGCCACGTCGAGGGCTACGCCCGTCTGTCTCCTTCGATCCTCAGGGAGTTCTTCACGTATTCCGTGGTCGGCCTGGCCGACGATCCGGCTCCCTTCGAAAAAAAGTGCGCGGAGGTGGCCCGCCGGATCCATAAGATCAGCCGGGCCAAGCACGATCTGGCCCGCCGGATGGTCACGGACGTCATGGCCGAGTACGAGGAAGGGGCGTCCCGCAGCGACCCGATCTGCTTCATCATCGCCGGCGATATCGTCTACGACATGGCCCATGACGTGCCCCGGCCCGAACGGAGCACGGGGAAGCTGGTCAGGGGGTCGGATATCGACCTGGTCGTCGTCGTCTCGGATGACCTACCCCAAGCGTCTATCAAACGCCTCGATGAAATCATCTATCGAAAAAAATACCGGATGCTCATCGATCCCGGCGTCAACGAGGAAGTCGACTATAAAATCAAGCGTCTCGAACGGGTCCGCGCTCAGGCCCGCTTCGACGACTTCGCTCCCATGGTCGCGGTCAAGATTCTCCAGGAAGGGTGGCTGCTCCACGGCGACGAAGCGATGTTCAACGCGGTCAAGGCGATCATACGGGAGCGCGGGCTTATCGAAAGGCTGGACGAGCTCGAAAAGGCGGCGGAAAGATTCCGCGAAAAGGCCGAGAGGGCCATCCTGGACGGGAGCGTAGACCAAGCCGAAATAAAAAAGGCGCACCTTTTTTATTCCGCCGAAGAATTCGAAGAATTCGAATAAACGGCTGTTTCGGCCTGTCCAAGATCACCGCCCAGGACCTCGAGGATCTCATCTCCAACCTGGACGACATGACCGTCGAGGTCGACGGGAAGGACAACGTCCGGATCTTCTGCGAGTGATGCGCCCTCCGTGCTGTGGGGGGGCGAGTCGTTAAGGCTCGATCAAAAGGCCGCCGTGGAGCTGCCCCGCGTCCTCAAATCGATCTGCCCGATGCCGGCGTCGATTTCGAGGTCGATCTGGATTTTCGTCCGGCTGTAGGCGGCGTTGGTATAGACGTGCCCGTTCTTGGCGAATCCCGGCGCGTCGACCGAGCCCAGCCCGCCGTCGATCGAGACCCGAACGCCGATTTCGGAGGGCAGGTAGACGATAGCCTCGCCGACTCCGCCGTCGATCGACGCGTTCAAGCTCTCCGACCGGGTTCCGGACAAATCCAGGGTCATTTCGCCGACGCCCATGTTGATGGCCAGGCTCTTGAGCTGAAGCCCGCGGAGGTCCAGGTCGGCCTTCCCGGCTCCGAAATCGAATTCCAGGTCGAGGGGAATCCGGTTCGTCAGCTCGATGTTCCAGGTGTTGCGGATCCGGCCGAATAAAAATAGCCGAGACCGGCGGAGCGCGACGAGGAGCCGGCCGCGGCCGCCGCTTTCGGAGAAATCGACGCGCGGCTCCCGATGGCGGCGGTAGTAGCTGAAGTTCGCTTTCATCAAATCGCCGATATCCCCGCCCTTCACGTAGACTTCTCCGGCGCCGGGGTGGAGCCGGATGTCGCTCGATTGAAGCCCGGCCAGCGGGATGGTCGAGCTCGATTCCTGCGCATCCCGCGGCTCGCGCTCGCAGGCGACGGCGGCGCCGAGAATTAGGACGAATATTCCGACGATGGCCAAATGACGGTGGGACATGGTTCTCACTCCTCATCCCTTACATACGGATATTGAGGCCCGAAAGTTCATGCGTCCTGATGGTCCGCATGGAGAAAGATTTAGAATGGAGATTTCAAAAAAACCGAGCCCGGAGGCCCTCCTGGCCTCCGGACTCGTTCCCGCCTTTTAGGTCAGATCTTCTTGAATGCGACCTGGAACTGCAAAGGGGCTTTAGCCCAGGAATAATGATAGGTCGTTGTCCAGGTCGTTTTGCCTTTCTTGTTCGGCGGCGTCTGTGAGCAGGTGGCGTATTGACCGAGAATGCTATCACTCCCGGGCCAGTCCGCCGACGTATAAGTGTCGGGAGGCGTCGGGTAAGCCGAATTATCAAAGGCCGTATTCACATAGGCCGTCCACACGTCGCCAATTCTCTGGATATAAACATCAAAATTCCCCCCGAGCCTGGACGTCGGATACCCATGAGCAATCATGTTGAGATTGAGAAACGTTTGTTGGGTATATGGAGAGCTTGGCGGGCAACCCCAGATATGAGAAAAGCAAAGGAGTGACATGCGGACAGGGAGAATGCCGCCGTTCGGATCCATAGCCATTAAATCCGTGGCCGTGCTGTCGCATCCGCATGTCGAGAATCTCAAGATAATATGGGGATAGTCTGAGGTCGGCTGCGGAGTGCTATTTAAGAAATCCGCGATAGACTGCGGCCAGGCGGTGCCGGGGGGGGGATTCGGCAATCCGTAAGGGGAGGGAGCAGCATTTCCCGAAGATGTGAAGCCGCCCATATTAAACTGTAGGCTTGGATTGAAGACCTGTAACTCAATATAGGAGTAAGGGGTTCCGGAAGGCGCGCATGTTCCCACTCCATTGTTGATATTCACCTGATCCTGCCCACCCACGAATACTCCGCCATTCAAATTCGCGCCCGTGACGGTGGCCTGCCACTTGACCGGCCTTCCCTTGGCGGCCTGGCCATCAGGCAGGGCCAAGAACGCCACGATCACGGCCAAGACGACGAAAAACCCAACAGCCCTCAAAACACGATGTTTGTTCATCACTCCTCCTTTTAAAATTGAAATATCCGATTTCTTTTTCATTTCGTTTTCTCTTGATGCCTTTTGCATTTCCCTCTGCCCGTCATAATACGGCTCCTCTGTCAGGTTCTTATCCGCGCTTTTGTCAGGATTGTGTTTTGTTTGGGCGTTTGTGGCGGACCGCGGAAAAACGAAAAAATGGCTTTTTTACTACGTATTGGGATAAAATCGCGCTGAGAGGGGGTTTGATCCATCGAGGAACCCCCTTGTTGCCCCTTTCATCGGGTCCGTCCCGAATCGAGGCAATCCATGGGCTTAGCGCTTTGGTTCCGGCCGCCCCGCCGCACCCTGACGGTCTTCCTCTGCCTCATGCTTGTCCTTGGCGGCGCTCTAGGCTGGCTCGGCTGGCAAATGCTGAAACAGGACCGCGCGCTCGAAGGACAGCGCCTGCAGGAACGCCTGGAACTGGCGGCCGACCGCATGGCCGGCGCGCTTCAGCAAAGCCTTACCGACCTTGAAGGATATCTGAGCCTCGTTCCCAGCTCCGGCGCGAACGAAGCGCCGGACGGGGTGGTGGTCATGCGGGCGGCGAAGCGCTCCGTCGACGCCTTCCCGCCTGGAGGTTTGCTCTACTATCCTGTTATTCCGGACGCCGAAGAACCGCCGGCCGCGGCCTTCGCCGCCGGCGAAGCCTTGGAGTTTCAAGGCAACGACCCGGCCAAGGCGGCCGAGGTCTTCCGGGCGCTTGCCCGTTCGCCCGATCCCGGAATGCGCGCCGGAGCTTTGCTGCGCTTGGGGCGGACCCTCCGCAAAACCGGCCGCAACGAAGAAGCTCTTCAAGCCTACGACGAGCTCGCCCAACTCGAGCGAACCCCCGTCCTTGGACTGCCGGCAGAATTGATGGCGCGCGAAGCGCGCGGCACCGTGCTGGAAGCGATGGGAAAAGACGAAGACTTGAAGAAGGAAGCGGCGCTCATACATGCGGCCCTCTACAGCGGCCGCTGGAGCCTGCTCCGGCCCGCCTGGCAATTTCACGTGGACGAGGCCCGGCGCTGGTCGGGGGTCAGCGATTTAAATGAACGCGAGCAGAACGCGCTCGCCCTCTCGGCGGCCGCGGAATCGATATATGGACAATGGATGGCCGCGCCGGAATCGAAGGGCAACCGGATTCTTAAAATCGAAGGCCGGCCGGTGCTTGTCTCATGGACGGGGACCTCGGATCGTCTGGCCGCTGTGTTGGCCGGGCCCGGTTACCTTGGTTCGACGTGGGCGGAGACTTTACAAAGCCGAGGGGGCGTCCAAGGCGCCCTGATCGACGCGGACGGGCAGGTGATGATCGGCTCGTTCAACAAGAGCGGCCCGCAGGCTATACGAACGGCGCCTGCCACCAAGCTCCCCGGGGCGCTCTACGCGACCAGTCCCGACCCCGCCGCCGTTGAAGCCGGCGTTTCGGGGCGGCGCCGCCTGCTGCTCTCGGGCTTCGCGGTGCTGGCCCTGGTGCTTCTGGCGGGCGCCTATTTCATCATGCGCGCCATCGACCGCGAGCATGCCGTGGCCAGGCTTCAATCCGAGTTCGTGTCGACGGTGTCGCATGAATTCCGGACCCCGCTCACGTCGCTCCGCCAGCTTTCGGAGATGCTCTCCAAGGGGAGGGTTCCCTCGGACGACCTGCGGCAGAAATCCTACGATATCATGTCCCGCGAAAGCGAGCGGCTCCAAAGGCTCGTCGAGTCGCTTCTCGATTTCGGCCGCATCGAAGCGCGCGCATTCCTCTATCACTACGAGAATTTCGACCCCGCCGCGTTTGTGAGCGACCTCGTGGCCGGATTCCGGGAGCAGGCCGCCGGCCAAGGCTATCGCGTCGAACTCGAGCTCGCCGGCGAATATCCGCTCATCCGCGCCGACCGAGAAGCCCTCGGCCTGGCCCTGCGGAACCTGCTCGACAACGCAGTCAAGTATTCGCCGGACTGCCGCACCATCTGGGTCGAGATGGCGCGCGAAGAAAACCGCCTGGCCATCCGGGTCCGGGACCAGGGTATGGGCATCCCGGCTTCGGAGCAAAAGGCGATCTTCAAGAAATTCGTCCGCGGGACCGGCTCTCGAGCGGCCCATATCAAAGGGACCGGCATCGGCCTGGCCATGGCCCGCCACATCGTCGAAGCTCACGGCGGCGAGATCCGCCTGGAGAGCGAGCCCGGCAAGGGCAGCACGTTTACCATCCTACTGCCGTTGGAGAAAACAGCATGAAACGCATCCTGGTGGTGGAAGACGAAGCCGCGATCGCCTTCGGACTGCAGCTGGACCTGAAGAGCGAGGGCTACGACGTCGAGACGGAGTCGAACGGCGAACGCGCCCTGCAGCGGGCGCGGAAAGACGCCTTCGACTTGATCCTGCTCGACGTCATGCTGCCGGGCAAGGACGGCTACGAGGTCTGCCGAGAGCTGCGCCGGGGCGGGTCGAAAACGCCCATCATCATGCTGACCGCCAAGACCCAGGAGGAGGAGAAGGTGCTGGGATTGGAGAGCGGCGCCGACGATTACGTGACCAAGCCCTTCAGCCCGCGCGAACTGCGGGCCCGGGTCAAGGCCGCGCTCCGCCGCACCGCGGAAGACGATGCGCCGGTCTACCGGTTCGGCGACGCGGAAATGGATTTCAAGCGCTGTGAGCTGCGTCGTGCCGGCAAACCTGTGGAGCTGACGGCCCTCGAGTTCAAGCTGCTCACGGTTTTTGTCCGCAACAGCGGCAAAGTATTGAGCCGGGATCAACTGCTGGATCTCGTCTGGGGGCAGGGCACGTTCGTCACCGACCGCGTCGTCGACAACCACGTGGTCACCCTGCGCAAAAAGGTCGAACCGGAACCCTCGGAGCCGCGCTACATTGTCAGCGTCCGCGGCCTCGGATATCGTTTCGACGGATGAATAAAACACAATCCTGACAGTAGCGAGGATACTCCCCTGACAAAGAGGCCGTAACATGAGGGGCGGGCGGAAACCACAATGAAACGAACAACGTTGGTTCTTTTGACCGGCCTGCTCTGGACGGCCCTGTCCGCCGGATATCCGGCGAGCCAGGCGAAGGACAATCAGGCGGAGGTCGCGCTTCAAGCAGCGATAAAGACGGAAACCGTCGATGGAAACCTGAGAGGCGCCATCGAACAGTACAAGAAGGTCGCCGCGCTGGCCGGCGCCGGCCGCGTCACGGTCGCGACTGCTCTGTTGCGGATGGGCCAGTGCTACGAAAAGCTGGGCGCCGCGGACACGCGGGAAGCGCTCAAGGCGTACGAGCAACTCGTGCGCGAATATGCCGATCTGGCCGGCATCGTGACGCAGGCCCGGGTGAGGCTGGCGGCCCTTAGCGGTCCGGGCGGGGGACTCGTCGCCCGCCGGATTCTCCCGGACGCCGCCGGAGTCGGCGGGATCTTGACCGCGGACGGCAAGACCATCAGCCATATCGACTGGAACACGGGCGACATCGTCCAGTTCGAAGTTGCCGGCGGACAGACGAGACGAATAAAAAATAAAGGGCCCTGGGCTGAGATCGGACTGCCCGGCGACAGCGAAGAACATACGTTCTCACGGGACGGGAAACAAGTCGCATTTGTTTCGTATGCGAAGGACGGGGGCCTTCTTCTGCGGATGAGAAACCTGGACGGTTCGGGCCTTCGTACCCTATGCGAATTTCCGAGCGGCAATTTCGTCCAATTCATGGATTGGTCGCCTGACGCACGGTCCATCCTTGTCCTTCGCGGCGTCCTCAGCACGGCGAATGAGCTGATGCTCGTATCGACCGCGGACGGGTCAGCGCGCGTCCTGAGGAGAATTGCTTCGGCCTGGAATATGTTGAAAAGGGCCGGCATCTCGCCCGATGGACGATTTGTCGCGTTCAGTCTGGTTCGCGAAGGCAGCCCGCCCCACGGCGACATCTTCCTGATGACCATAGAAGGCGGGAATGAGGTCGTCGTCGCCGGACATCCCGCGGAGGATGAGCTCTTTCGATGGACGCCGGACGGGAAGCGCCTCATCTTCCTCAGCGACCGCACGGGGACGTGGGATATCTGGGCCGTTCCCGTCGCCGGAGGGAAGCAGCAAGGAGAACCGGAGCCGCTCAAAAAGGACTTCGGTTATGGCGCGGGGGTCTTTGGCTTCGCGCCCGACGGCTCCCTTTATTACCAAACCGTCACCCGGCTAGGCGGCTTCTACTCCGGAACGGTCGATCTCGAAACCGGCAAGGTCCTCGTGCCCCCCGCGCCGGTCACGACGCGGTATATCGGCCCGCCTTATAATCCGATATGGTCGCCCGACGGCCGAAACTTGCTTTATGTGTCGCGTGCGGGCGATATCGGTCCCGGAAACAATATCCTCACGGTCAGATCCGCCGCGACCGGGCAAGAGCGCTTTCTATCGCCGCCTCTTCGTTATATCAATCAGATTTCCTGGGCGCCGGACGGCCGCTCCGTCATCGCCCTCGGGTTTACGGATAAGGAGAGCGGAATCTTCCGTATCGATACCGAGACAAACGGAATCACGAAGCTGCAGGTCGAGACCTGGGGAGGCCGAGGCCTGGTCCCCAAGCTTTGCCCGGATGGGAAAACTCTGCTGTTCGTGGCGGAGGGATTTACCATCAGGAAACGCAACCTCGACACCGGCGAGGAGTCGGAATTGGTCAAAGTCGGGACCATCAGCTACGACCTCTCGCCGGACGGCCGGCAAATCGTGTTCCAGGTGAACGGCGCCGTGAAGATCGCTTCCCTCGACGGAGGGGAGCCGCGGGAGCTATTTCGCGGTTTGGCGAAATCTTACGGACTGAAGTGGACGAGGGACGGCCGGTACATCATCGCCTGTGCAAAAGGGACCGCGAACAGTGAAATCTGGCGGGTTCCGGCGCAGGGGGGGCCGCCGCTGAAGCTGGACCTCTCCGTTCCCAAAATGGCGTCCTTCGCCCTTCACCCGGACGGCAGCCGCTTCGCGTTCAGCGTCGATGAGGGGTCGAAGAGCGAGCTGTGGGTCCTGGAGAACTTCCTGCCGCCCCAAAAAGCAGCCAAGTAGCGGGACAAACGAGCGGATAACGAAAGGAGGCTGGAATGAAAAAGTCGGCAGTTCTTATATGCATGCTCCTGGTGGCGGGAATTTGCGCGTTCGGCCAGGAATTCGGCAGCATCCGGGGAGCGGCCAAAGATAAAGATGCTGCGCCGCTGCCGGGCGTCACGATCACCCTGACGGGATCCAAGACCGCTCCGAGAACCGCGATCTCCTCGGAAAAAGGGAATTTCCGGTTCTTGAATCTTCCTGTCGCGACCGACTATGCCGTTAAATTCGAGCTGGCCGGATTCAAATCCGTGTCCCGAGAGAAGCAGGTCGTTTCGTTCGGACGTGACGTGACCTTGGATATCACCATGGAACAGGCGACGATCGCCGAGACCGTCACGGTCACCGGCCGGACGCCGGTCATAAACCTCAAGAAGACCCAGGTCGGGCTCAACATCACCGAAGACATGATCCTGTCCTTGCCGAACGCGCGGAATCCTTGGGTCCTCGTCGCCATGGCCCCGGGCGTGATGATCGATCGAGAGGACGTCGGCGGCAGCGAAGCCGGCCAGCAGTCCAAGTTTTACGGCCATGGTTCCTTGGCCGCCGACACCACATGGAACATCGACGGCGCCAACGTCACGGACAACTCAGCCTTGGGCATGGCGCCTGCCTACCTCAACGTTACCAACTACGAAGAGATGCAGGTCAACTATGGCAACAACGACATCAAATCGCAGACCGGCGGCGTCCAGCTCAACTTCGTCACCAGGCGGGGCGGCAACAAATTCTCGGGAGTCTTCGATCTGAGCGCTGAAAACAAGGACTGGCAGTCCGAGAACATCCCCGCGGACCTCGAGGCCCGCGGCTACAAAGGCGCCGGCATCAACAAGGTCTATCTCTACGGCGCCAATTTCGGCGGCCCGATCATCAAGGACAAGGCCTGGTTCTACGGGGCCTACGGCATCCAGGACATCGGGACGACGCTGCTGACCGGAGCTTCGGATACCACTTGGCTGGCTTCCGGCTATCTCAAACTGGACGCCCAGATCTCGAGCAACACGCGCGTCAGCGGGTTCTACGAGCACGACAAAAAGCAGAATTGGGGGAAGACGAACTGGGGCCCGACGCTCCAGGCGCCCGAAACGGTCTGGAATGTCGTCTTTCCTACTCCCATGCTCAAGGGCGAGATCGAGCAAACGTTCGGCAGCCTCTTCCTGAACGCCAAGGTCATCCAGGCCCGGTCCGGCTACGAGTTCGTTCCCTTTCTCGGGAAGAGAACGGCCGACGGAAGCGGGCCGTACATCCAGTCCCGGTATTATCCGGATGAATGGCATTGGGGCAATATCTACGATCACGGCACGGACCAGCCGCTGTTCAACGCCGACGTCGTCGGCAACTATTTCGCCGAAGGCTTTCTCGGAGCCGACCACGAGATCAAGTTCGGCGTGGACTACGTCCAATCGGCGCTCTCGAGCTATTATTTGTATGAGGCCAACCTGAGCGTCGCCGCCATCGAGCCCGGTTGGACCGAAGCCTGGCTCGTGCGGGATTGGAAGATCAATCAATGGTTCAACCGCATCTCCGGCTTCGTCCAGGACACGATGACGTTCGGCAGGCTGGCGGTCAACATCGGGCTCCGCTATGACGTCGAGACCTCCAAGATCAAAGACGAGCTGCAGCCGGCGTCTCCGTGGCTGCCCCAATACCTGGCCAAGATGGAGATCAAAGAATACGATCCCGGCGTCCGTTCAAAAGTGCTCTCGCCGCGCCTCAGCCTGATCTACGACATGTTCGGCAACGGCAAGGACGTCCTCAAGCTGAACCTGGCCCGCTACGGGAGTCCGACCGGCTACTGGTTCGCCAGCTACCTGAACCCCGCGCCCTGGGCCGAGATCGACCTGCGCTGGGTGGACCTCAACGGCGACGGCCGGGTCACGGCCAACGAGCTCTTCGGCACGGATTGGGACACCGGAGAGCCGACCGTCGATCCGGCTGATCCCAACGGCTGGTCCTATTACGGCGGCTTCGACCCGGCCAATCCGACCAAGGTCGAGACCCTCAACAAGATCGATCCCGACTTCAAGACCCCGCGCCTCGATGAGATCTCGATCTCCTATGAAAAAGAGCTCTTTGCCGACTTTGCCGTCCGCCTGGAAGGTTATTACAAGAAGAGATACCAGTACTCTTGGGACAAGGGCATCATGGCCGACGGTTCGATCGAGACGGCGGCTAACTGGTATCAAGCCGGGACGAACGCCATCATCAATGCCCCTTATTACGGGCGAAAAGCCTGGCCCGTAGGGTCGTATCTCACCAATGCGCCCAACGCCTATGAGCGCTATCTGGCCTTCGAGGTCGTGTTGAAAAAGAGACTCAGCGACCACTGGATGATGGACGGGTCGTTCACGTACATGGATTGGAAGGACTACACCAAGGGCGACACGTTCGACCTCAACAGCTACAATTATTTTGAGGGCAGTATCGTCGGCATGGCCAGCGGCGTCGATCGCCAGAACGTCGCCGTCAATTCGCGCTGGATGGTCAAGCTCTCCGGCCTCTACCAGTTCCCCTTCGGCATCAACGGCAGCTTCACCTTCCTCGGCCGCGAGGGCTACGTGACCCCGACCTATGTCAAACAGAATATCCCCAGGTACGGCTCCGGCGTCAACCTCTACGGGGAGAAATGCGGCGGAGGAAAATACGGTGATCACCGGCTTCCCGACTTCTTCATGCTCAATCTCCGGCTCGAGAAGGTCTTCAACGTCGCGGAGAACGCCACGGTGACGGTTTCCGCGGACGCCGTCAACGCCCTCAACGCCAACACGTCTTTGAGCACGATCGGCCAGATCACATCTACCCAGTATGGCGTCACCACGCGCATCGTCAACCCCAGGGTGTTCCGCTTCGGTGCGAGATTCGCCTTCTGACCACGTTCCCTCTTTTATTTATGGCCCCTTCCGGGCTCGTCCGGGAGGGGCTTTTTTTGTTGCGCGTCACGAACGCCAAGTTGACGCGGTCCATGACAAATCCGGGGCTTGCGGCTATAATCGAACCCGATAGTCCCGGGAGGGAGGAATGCCCCGCTCTAAGCTGCGGCCGCCGCGCCGTGTCCTGGCGTTGTTCGTTGCGGTCGCGGCCGTTTTGATTGCGGCCTTGGTTTGGTTGAGCTGGCGTTTGTTGACGCAGGACCGGGCCTTGGAGAACCAGCGCATCCAGGACCGGCTCGAACGCGCGGCCGATCTGATCGTGACGTCCCTTGACGTGGGTCTTTCGGAAATCGAGAATCGACTTTCAATCCTGTCCGATCCCGGCGCGGATGCTCTGTCCGTTGCTTTTGGCCCGCAAGACGTGGAGGCTCGTCCCGCCGGGCGCTTGCTCTATTATCCCTTCATCCCTCCGCTTCGGGAACCCCCTGTCACGGTATTCGACGCGGGCGAGACTCTCGAGTTCCGTCAGCAGGACTACGGAGGGGCGATCGCCGCGTTCCGCGCGCTGGCTCTCTCCAAGGATCCTCTCATCCGGGCCGGGGCGCTGATGCGCTTGGGGCGAAATCTGCGCAAGACGAACCAGCTCCGCGAAGCTCTTTCGGTCTATGGAGAGCTGGCTCAGCTTGGATCAACTCCCTTGGGCGGGGATCCGGCCGAGCTGGTAGCTCGGCAAGCCCGCTGCGCTCTTCTGAAAGAGCTGAATCAGCCTTCGGAATTGGAGCGCGCAGCCGTTTCTTTGGATGCCGATCTCCAGCGGGGCCGCTGGCGGCTGGATCGCGTGTCCTTCCAATTTCATTCCCGAGAAGTCGAACGCTGGCTGGCCTCCAAGCCCGATTCCCAGGCCGAACGCCAAGCCGCGCTCGCCCTGGCCGCCGCCGTGGAATCCCTCTGGGAGCAATGGCAAAGCCTCAAGCGCGGGGAAGGAAGCGCGCGCGGCCGTCGCAGTCTTTGGGTGCAAGGGCGGTCGATTCTCCTTCTCTGGGACGGCACTTCGGAAAAATTCGCGGGTTTGGCGGCCGGTCCGCGCTATCTGGAATCCCGTTGGGGTACGACCTGGCGGAATCTCGGCGTGGTCGTTTCGTTGACGGATAACGATTCCCACAATGTCCTTCAGCCGCTGCCCCCGGACAGATTGCAACAGGCCGTTCGCACATCATCCGACACGCGGTTGCCGTGGACTCTGAGGATTGCCAGCGCCGACCCTGCCGCCGACCGGGCCGAGAGGGCCGGGCGCCGGCGTCTCCTCCTGGCCGGATTGGCCATGATGGGCATCATGGTCCTCGTCGGCGGGTACTTCACGACGCGCGCCGTATCGCGCGAGCTGGCCGTCTCCCGGCTGCAGTCGGATTTTGTTTCCGCGGTCTCTCATGAGTTCCGAACGCCTCTGACCTCGATGCTTCATCTGACCGATTCACTCGACCGCGGCATCGTCTCGGATGAGGCCCGCCGCCGGCAATACTATGCCGCCTTGGCCCACGAGACGGCGCGGCTCCACCGCCTCGTCGAGAGCCTCTTGAATTTCGGGCGCATGGAAGCGGGCGCGTTCGAGTACCGCTTCGAGCCGATCGACCTCGCCGTCCTGGCCGGGGATGTGGTCTCGGAGTTTCGAAAGGAATCCGCCTCCAGCGGCCATCGCATCGAGTTCCGCGCGGATCCCGGCCTTCCTTCGCTTCGAATCGATCGCGAGGCCCTCGGCCGGGCGTTGTGGAATCTTCTGGATAACGCGGTGAAGTATTCGCCCGGCTGCCCGGCCATTTGGGTCGATGTGGCGCTCGAAGGGAAATGTCTGGCCCTTCGCGTCCGCGATCAAGGCCCCGGCATCCCCGTCGAGGAACAAAAGGAAATCTTCAAGAAATTTGCGCGCGGTTCTGCGGCCCGGGCGTCGAATGTCAAAGGCACCGGCATCGGCCTGGCCATCGTCCTGCACACGGTTCGGGCCCATGGCGGTGAAGTCCGGGTCGATAGCCGTCCTGGCGAAGGCAGTGCCTTCACAATCTTGCTGCCGTTGGAGGGATGATCACCATGGCCCGTATTTTGCTCGTGGAAGACGAAGCCAACATCGCCCTGGCCCTCGAGGACGACCTCCGGAAAGAGGGCTACGACGTGGAGGTTGCGAGCGACGGCGAGCGCGCCTGCGGCCGCGCCCTCGAGGAGGCCTTTGACCTGATCCTGCTGGACGTCATGCTTCCACGCAAGGACGGATTCGAGGTCTGCCGCGACCTCCGGCGCGCCCGCGTCCGGACGCCGATCCTGATGCTGACGGCCAAGACGCAGGAAGCGGAAAAGATCCTGGGCCTCGAGTCTGGGGCGGACGACTATGTCACCAAGCCATACAGCCCGCGGGAGCTCCGCGCGCGAATCAAAGCTCTTCTGCGCCGAGCTTCGGATGCGCTCCCCGAGATTTACCGATTCGGCGATGTCGAGGTGGATTTCGCGCGCTATGAGGTCCGGCGCAGCGGCCGGCTCCTCGAGGTCACGCCGACGGAGTTCAAGCTGCTGGCCGCCTTCATTCGCCAGCGCGGCCGGGCGCTGACGCGGGACCAGCTCCTCGACCTCGCCTGGGGTCAGGGCGTCTTCGTTTCCGACCGCGTGGTGGATAACCAAATCGTCAACCTGCGCAAGAAGATCGAGCCCAAGCCGTCGAAGCCGCGTTATCTCCTCAACGTGAGAGGCGTAGGGTATCGATTCGACGGCTAAGATCTGACACAACCGTGACGATTCCGTGATTAGCCGAGGACAGGGGGGCCGTATTATGACGGCGGGAGGGAATAAAACATGAAAATCCGTCATATCGGCTTGATTGGAACGGCACTTGCCGCGATCTTCCTGTCAGCTTGGCTTTCTGCAGACCAGAAGAACGAGCAGGCCGAGCTCGCCCTCAAGGCGGCCATTAAAACGGAAACAGTCGATGGGAACCTGAAAGGGGCCATCGAGCAGTATAAAGCGATTGCCGCGCTGTCGGGCGCGAGCCGGGCCACGGTGGCGAACGCCCTGCTGCGGATGGGCCAGTGCTACGAAAAGCTGGGCCAGGTGGAAGCCCGCGCCGCCTACGAACGCGTCGTGCGCGAGTTCGGCGACCAGGCCGAAGCCGCCAAGGTGGCGCAAGCGCGGTTGAGCGCTCTTCGTTCAGGTGGAGGGGCGCTGGCCGCCCGAACCGATGTCGCAACGCGCCGGGTCTATGTCGGGGAGCCGGACGAGGAATATGTCAGTCTCTCCCCAGACGGCCGGTATATCGTGTTGAACCGGCCCGAAGTCGGGGGGTATTGGCTTCGCGACCTCCAGTCCGGCCGGCGATTTCGGCTCCCCACCGCGTCCTCAGGTGCGGCTCAAAGCGGCGCTCTGGTCTCCCCGGACGGCAAGCGTATCGTTCACCTATGGGAGAGGAGGGGCGGCACCCTCGAGATTCGCGTCTCGTCGCTTGATGGATCGTCCGACCAGGTGCTTTATCAAGGCACGGATAAGGGAATACTCATGCTGCCTATTGCCTGGATGCCGGATGGCCGCCGAATCCTCGCCGGGTCATTCGACATACGAGCCAAGACGTACCAGATAAACCAGAGGCATATCATTTCGCTGCAGGACGGGGCCGTTCGCGATGTCGGTCAGCCGGAAAAGGGGGGCGACATGCATTGGGGAGATCCCTCCCCGGACGGGCGATACGCCGCCTACGCCTTTAAAAACGATATCTTCCTCTACGACACGACGACAGAGCAGGATTCAGCCCTGGTCCAGAATCCGGCGTATGATCATGCTCTTGGCTGGACTCCAGATGGGTCCGGCCTCGTGTTCGAGAGCGATCGATCGGGAACCCGCGACCTCTACCTCCAAGAGATCGAGAAGGGCAGGCCACGGGGAGAGCCCCGGATGGTGAAGCGGGAGGTCGGCTCGGGACGTCTTATCCTGACCCGCGACGGACGGCTTTTTCGGTTCGAGAATACGGGAGGCGAGGATTCGTTTACCGCCTCGGTGGATGAGCTGTCCGGAAAACTGACGAGTTCACCAGTTCCGGTGGATGGGGACAGCTTTCCGACGATCCTCTGGCCAGGATGGTCGGCAGATGGGAAGCAACTCTATTACGCGGTCTTTAAAAAGCCTGCCTTGTGGACACCTGTGCTATCGATCCGTTCTCCGGAAACCGGCCCAAAGCGTGAGATTTTACCGAACCCTAAGCTGAACTATTCGGCCGCGCCGGTCCTCTCCCCCGACGGGCGGCGGTTTGCGGTTGGCGGGATGGGCCCGGACAAGGACTTTGGCGTATTCGCCATTGCGTCGGAGAACGGCGATGTGACGCAGTTGGCTAAGGTCACTCCTGCCGGGATCAATCCGTGTCCGAATTGGTCGCCTGATGGCCGAGCGATTTTCTACAAGATGACTTCGCCCGAGAAGGGAACCGAATTCCTCATCAAGCGCAAAGACCTGTCCAGTGGTGAGGAGACGGAGGTCTTCCGGGGCTTTCACACGAGAGAGATGAAGATCTCCCCTGAAGGAAGACGATTCGCATATGTCCGGACTGATAAACCAGGCAACTCAGACGTCCTGGGAGTCCTGGATCTTCAGTCCCGGAAGGAACTGGAGTTGTGGCGCGTTCCGTTGCCCGATTCCGCGGCGATTGGAACAACAACTGGTATGGAGACGCACCTCCTCAAGGCGCCTGCATGGACGCCGGACGGACGCCACGTGCTTGCGGGCAGGGACCTCAAGCCTGGTACCGAGCTGTGGCGGTTCCCGGCGGCGGGCGGTCCGGGCGAGAAGCTCCATGTCTTTGCCGAGACGACGTCGGGATTCGTGCTGCATCCGAGCCGCACGCGCCTGGCATTCACCCAACGCCGGCCGAGTTTCGAACTCTGGGAGCTGGAGAACTTCCTGCCGCCGGCGGATAAAATCGTTAAATAAATCCAAAAAAGCGGGGCCGAAAGCGAGGCAGGCGCCGTCACTCACCCGCGATATAAATACGCGGCTGAGTGCGGCGGAAGTGGACCCCCGAGCATAGCCCGGGGCCCCGGCCGCAGGAACGGCGCCTGCCTCGCGCCTTGCGCGAATTAGCTTTCCCTCCGATTATTTCTTGACTTTTGTCTCGAATGTAATTACAGTTATTACGTGAAAACAATTGAGCTCAAAGTCGCGAGGATCGGCAATTCCCGGGGAATCCGTCTGCCCGCCGCCACGCTGCGCCGTTATCGGATAGGCCAAACGATCATTATGGAAGAGAGAAGCGAGTGGATCATTCTGCGGCCGGCCGGATCTTCAGCGGAGAAGCTCTCTTGGGAAGACACGGCCCGGGAAATGGCCGCAGCGGGAGAATCCTGGAACGAATGGGATGCCGCCGCTGCGGATGGATTGAATGATATCCCATGGGATTCGGCCGCGACGCCCCCCGCCGCTGAACGCAAAGCGCAATATCGAACCGCTTCCCGCCGGCGTACGGGCGCAAATAAATGAAACGATACGAGATTCACTGGGCCAACCTGGATCCCACCCAGGGAGCCGAGATGGCCAAATCGAGACCTGTAGTCATCGTCAGCTTAGATGCCCTGAATGAGCGCTTGCAGACGGTGACCGTCTGTCCATTGACGTCGCAGGTCCATCCGGCTTGGAGGTCTCGTCTGCAGGTGAGACTCGGAAGCCGCCGCGTGGAAGTCGCCGTCGATCAAATCCGGACGATCAGCAAGTCCCGGCTGAGGGCTAAAATATCCAGCCTATCCGAAGATGAAGCCGCCGCCCTGCGCCGGATCATCACCGAAATGTACGGGGAATAAAAGCGCTCGACGCTTTTTTGACATGGAGCGCGCTTCCGGCTTACGCTACTAAAACGACGCTTTGACCTTGCCTTCGGCGTATTGGTGAAGGATAGAGCCGATGAGAGTCTGGTAGGGCATGCCCAGCTCAAACGCTCTAGCGCGAAGCCTCATGAGATCTTGCTCCGAGAGGCGGATGCTGATATGCCGGTTTTTAGTGATCGTCGCGCGGGCGGCCCTGATGAGCTTTTCTTTGAGTTCTTCTTCATCCGGAACCGGCGAAAGCGTACCCTCCTCGATCGCGTCCCGGATGGCGCGCTCCTGCTCGTCCTGCGGTTCGAAAAAATCCTTAGAGCGGGATTTGATCATTTTTTTCCCCTCTCGGTTGCCTATACTCCTTCGTCGCCTTGCGGCTGGGGTAGATCGTTTTGAGGATGATCTTTTCATCTGTTTCCTCGAAGGGAACGATAAAGACATAGCCCGCGACCAAAACGCCCATTAGGCGCTGGCCTGGGTATATCTCCGGCCGAGGATGTTCCCTTACCCAGAGGAGCCCCTGTTCATCGAGGGCATGAAGGATATCCTCGAAAGAAACGCCTCGCGCCTTTTTAAGACCCACATTCTTACTGCGGTCCCAGGTCAATATCTTATTACGTAGTATATACAATGTCAATATCCCTCAGGTGAACTAATAGTTGGCGCCTGATCGTTTACTAAAAACCTCACCTCTCCAAATACAAGCCTGATCCTGTTCGTCTTCGGGACTTGGTCTCGTCTTAGAAGACGCCTGATAAATGAAATAATGCTCATCTGAGAAAATAATGGACCGCCTTACTTGACAATCGGCCCGGAACATGATGGCATCGTTAATGAAAGGAAGGAAGCGATCGTGAAAAAATTCCCGTGGCTCTTCGTGGCCGTTTTCGCTTGCCTCCCCGGTTTAAGCCCTGCCGGTGCCGGTCAGGATTCCATGCGGCTGAGTTCCTTTACGCCGGCGCATGCCTGGCACACTTTTTTGGGCGGGAACGTCGCCGACGCGGGTCAAGGGATCGCCGTGGACTCTTCGGGCAACATCCTGGTATCCGGGCACAGCCAGGGCGCTTGGGGAAGTCCCCTATCGGCCTATAAGGGAAACTTGGACGTTTTCGTGGCTAAGTTCGACGGAAGCGGCACTCTGCTCTGGCATACGTTCCTGGGAGCAGCCGGCGATGATTACAACGAGGGCCTGGACGTCGATGCTTCGGGAAACGTTTATGTCACGGGGAAAAGCGCTTCTTCCTGGGGCAGCCCGGTCAGGGCGTATATGGGAGGCGAGGACGTCTTCGCCGCCAAGCTGAACGGGAACGGGACTCTGCTTTGGAACACGTTCCTGGGGGGCGGCGGCTCCGATAATAGTTACGGAGTCGCCGTCGACGGTTCGGGCAATCTCGCGGTCACCGGGGACAGCCTTGCCGCCTGGGGGACTCCCGTCAGAGGCTAAAGCGGAGGGCTGGACGTCTTCGTCGCAAAACTCAACGGGAACGGCGCTCTGCTCTGGAATACATTCCTCGGGGGGAGCGCTTGGGATTGGGTCTATGCCACGGCCGCGAACTCCGCGGGCACGTTTGCGGTCGCGGGAAAAAGCGCCGGCGCTTGGGGAAGTCCGCTCAGGGCTTATAGCGGGGGCGAGGACGCTGTTGCGGCTTTGCTGGATACGAACGGAGCCCTGCTCTGGAATACTTTTTTGGGCAGCGGCGGGGATGACAGCGGCTACGGGATCACCGTAGATGCCGGCGGCAACGCGCATGTCACGGGAGTCGGCGGCGCGACCTGGGGGAGCCCGATTCGGCCTTTTACCAGCGGAAATAACGATGCTTTTGTGGCAAAAATCGCGGCGGATTCGAACACCGCGGTCCTGACGACGACCTCCCCGAACGGAGGGGAGAGCTGGCTCGGAGGATCGAGCCAGAACATCACCTGGACGACGACGGGCACGATCGCCAACGTCAAGATCGAATATTCGACAAACGGGGGGTCATCCTACACGACGATCGTCGCCTCCATCGCCAATACGGGGACGTTTGCTTGGACCGTGCCCAACACGGCGTCCGCGAACTGCCTGGTCAGGATCAGCGAGGCCGCGAGCGGGACGCCTTCCGACGTCAGCGACTCGGTCTTTGCCATCAGCGTTACGCCGCCGACGATCGCCTTGGGGAGGACGAGGCTCGACTTCGGGGCTATCGCGGGCGATGTCGTCACGAAATCCCAGACGGTCATGCTCTCCAATGCGGGCGGGGGGACGCTCGCCTGGACGGCGGCGTCGGACCGGACATGGCTGAGCGTCGCGCCGGCTTCGGGGACGGGAGCGGCGGCGCTTAAAGTCACGGTCGATCCGGCGGGGCTCACCGCCGGCCGGACGGCGGGCGCCTATTCAGGGTTCATCACGATTTCCGATCCGGCGGCGTCCAACAACCCCCAGACGATCGCCGTCTATTTGACCATCAAGGGCGCAGGGACGAGCACGGTTCCTTTCGGCGAGTTTTCGACTCCCATCGACGGGACGGCGGGGATCGCGGGGGCCATTCCGGTGACGGGCTGGACGCTCGACGACATTGAGGTCGTTCGCATTGATATCAAACGGGACCCTCACGCCGGCGACCCGGCGGGAGCCATCGGGCCGGACGGGCTGGTCTTCGTAGGCTTCGGCCTTTTCGTCGAAGGCGCGCGGCCGGATGTCGAGTCGGCGTATCCGGGCTTTCCCTTCAATTATCGGGCGGGCTGGGGGTACATGCTCCTGACGAATTTCCTGCCGGCCGTGGGAAACGGGACATTCCGACTCCATGCCTTCGCCTTGGACAAGGAGGGAAACCAAGTCCTCCTGGGATCGAAGACGATCGTCTGCGACAACGCGCACGCAACGATACCGTTTGGGACGATCGACACGCCCGCGCAGGGGGGAAATACCTACGGAAATCAGTACGTCAATTTCGGCTGGGTTCTGACGCCTCTGCCCAAGACCGTGCCGAAAGACGGATCGACGATCCAAGTCTATGTTGACGGACAGTCGGTCGGAGATTTGAAGACCGCGCCGAACGTCTACGATCAGTACCGGGTGGATATGGCGACGGCCTTTCCGGGGCTGAATAATTCGAATGGACCCGTGGGGGCCTTCTATCTCGATACGACGAAATACGCGAATGGCGTTCACACGATCCATTGGATCGCGAGAGACGATCAAGGGGCGGCGGACGGGATCGGGTCGAGATACTTCAATATCGGCACCGCGTCCCAGACGCTCGTCTCCATCGCCGTGACGCCGGCCAATCCGAGCATCACCTTGGGCACGACACAGCAGTTCAAGGCGACGGGAGCTTACTCGGACGGCAGCGCGCGAGACATCACCGCGTCGGCGGCATGGAATTCCTCTAATTCCGGTATCGCTTCCATCAACGCCGGGGGGCTAGCCGCGTCCTTGGCCATCGGCTCGACCACCATCACGGCCGCTTTGGGCGGCATCACGGGCAGCGCGACCCTGACCGTATCGGCCGCGTCGCCCATCAAACTCTTCAATGTCGGAGAGTCGCCGGTGATCAGCGATATCTTGGAGAGCTCGGCGGGCCATATTCTCGTGGCGGGATCTCAGAACAACCAGAGGAGTGTTTATGTCCTCAAGCTCGATGCCGCCGCGAACCAGGTCTGGAACAAATATTATCCCGCGGGAACGTATGTTTCCGTCTGTCATATTTATGAGCTTTCCCCCGACGATTATCTTGTCACGGGCGACATCGATGCCACGCAGGGGGCTCTCTTCAAGATGCCCTTGACCGGCTCGGGAACGGCCTCGCCTTCCACCCAAGTCGACGACTGGCTCAGCACGGTGGGGTGGGATACCGTGCGGCTTCCCAACGGCAGCATTGTCTATGCCGGATTTACGGACATCAAGGACAACGGCACGACGCAGATCCCTTACGGCGATGCCCTCCTGACCGGCGTCAATACGGCCGGGACACAATATTTCAGGCAGAATTATAATTTTGCGGAAGGGAATTCTGACGTTTTTTATGCCCTCGTCGCGACGTCGGACGGCGGCTTTGCCGTGCTCCTCAGGTCGGGCTACGGCTATAAAATGTATGTCATCATAACGGATTCAGGTGGAAATATTAAAAAAGCCGTGAATATCGATAATTACACCGGAATTCGGATGATCACGGCTGCCGACGGAGGGCTGGTGATTGCCGGAAGGAATGCCGAGTCAAGGGGCGTGGTCGTCAAGCTGAACAGTTCGGGCGACAAGGTCTGGGAATACGTTTCCTATTTCGATTCTACGGACTATGCTCCGCAAACGATCGTCAGAGCGTCGGACGGCACTTATCTTGTCGCCGGATCCATTCATATGGGTGATGAGGTCTATAAGACATTCGTCTTTAAGCTTGACGATGCGGGGAGACGGGTCTGGTGAGGGACAGGCCGAACGGGAACTCGGCCGGCGAGGGCTTTCGTCCGGCCAGAGATAGCCATCTTCTTTTTATCATTATTTACGGTATTTCTTTTTTGTGTAGAATATAGGCAAAGGAACAGAAACCATGAACAAGTCATTAACTTGGGTGTCGGTAATTCTTTTCATGGCGGCGGGCGCGGTTTTCGGCCTCGTCGGAGCGGCTGACGGCGCGGCTCAGGCCAATCCCGGGGCGCAGGCGGTCGACCAAGGCCTTCCCCAATCCTACGATTCGATGATGAGTCTCCCGGTGAGCTTCGAGCCGAGGAAGGTCAGAAGGGGCTTCGACCAGAAAGCGGAGCCGGAGCTCATCCAGCCCGATAACGACGGGACGATCCGGATCGAGATCCGGGAGGTCGGCCGTGTCGAGATCGAACTCGGGAAAGGCCAGATCTATCGGGGATACTCGATCGTCGGCGGTCAGCTCCGCCCTCTGCCGATCGGATCGACCCTCGACCAGCGCGCGGGCGCTTTCTACTGGATGCCCGGCCCGGGATTCCTGGGCACTTACGATCTCGTTTTCATGCGCAAGGACGGATTCGGGGTCATGAAACGGATCCCGGTCCAGGTGACGGTCAAGCCGAAGTACGAGCCCCGCTGATTCTGGTCCGGCGCCGGATCCTTCTGAACGGAATCCTGGCCCGGCCGCTCCGGCCTAACGCTTCACTCCGAACCCGAAAACAACGAGCTTTCTTTCCCGGACGAGCGGCCAGCCATTCTTCCAGTCGTACTCCTCGAAGCCGGCCGGCGCCGGATTGACCCGGATGACGCAGGCGCCGCGGACACACGCCCCCGCGTTGTGGTCGATCGCGGGGAGGTAGTCCCAGCCATCGCCGTAGGCTTTCGCTTTCACGGATCGGTCCGGCCGGCCCGGCTTGGCCGGGTCTCCCATGAGATTTCGCTGCGGCTTGACCAATCGGAACGGGCCTTCTCCGGACAGCCGGCCCGTCTCTTTTTCGTAATAGGAGCCGTCGAGCCGCCGGCCTCCCCGTTCGAAGGCCAAGAGCAGCCAGGGCTCGCCGGGGATATCCCGGCCGTCCCGGACGTCGGTGGGAAGAGGACTCGGAAAGCGTACGAAATTCCTTTCGCCGTCTTTGAAAATGGCCGGCTCCGCGTAGAAGCGGCCCGGAGGGAAAGGTTTGAGGATGTCCTCGATCGCATAATCGACGCTGTAGCCGTCTGGCGCGAAGACCGTGATCCCTTGGGCGGCCTTGAGGTCGACGCCGGCGGCGGCCAGCACGTCCGCGACCCGGACGCCCGTGTAGCTGGCATAGTCGTCCCAGGCTTCCTTGCCGGCGTTCATCAGCATGAACTGCGTGCGCGCGGGAAGCTTGCGGAGGTCGTTCTCGGAGAGCGTCACGGCCGGGGCCAACGGCTGGCCCGGCCGGCTCGCGGCGTCCCCGGGATAGCGCAGCCCCGCGATCTCCGCGGCGTTCGCCGACCCGTCGCCGTCGGAGTCCGTTTTTGCGATCGCAGCCAGCGCCTCGACCGACCGGCCGGCCTTCGCGTAGGCGAGCCCGAAGGGATTGAGCGTCTCCCCGAAGTCTTTCGGAACGCCGGTCTTGTATCCGGGATTCGGGAACTCCAGCAGATGGCAGTATCCGCAGGGATTGAATTCCCGCTCGGTGTCCGTTCCCTTGATTCCGCCCCGATGGCAGGTCTGGCAGTCGTCGAGCCTGGTTCCGGCCGCCTTCGGGTATTGACGGATGAAGTTGCGGATGTCCTTATCGTTTTCGTGCCCGACGTACGCCCGTGAGGGAGTCTTCTCCTGGAGAACCGTCGCCAGGCCCATGATGGATAACGCGATCAAGGCCGCGATCAAGGCGATGGCCCTTGCGTATTTGTCCATTTTTCACTCCGCGCGGCGTTTCATCTTGACTATGTTATGGAAAATGACCGACTTGTGCAATTTCTCCCTCTATCCCGCGAAATTCGCTTCTTCGATATATCGATAGAGCCAGTCATCGCGAGGAGCGGAGCGACGTGGCGATCTCCAAGATAAAATTCTTTCTTGGAGATTGCCACGCTTCCTTCGGTCGCTCGCAACAACAAGAAAATTAACGATATACGCTCCTTCCGGGGCCGTGGGCTCTACTCCCGGCTGCTTGACAACGCGGAAGGGGCGAGTCTATACTTGAGGCCGCTTCCGGCGAATCGTTCACGGGAAGCTCCCCGAGCAGCAACATGGCGCTATCGAATAGACGGACTGCGGCGACGCCGGCGTTCATCGCCATCCTATTGATCCTGTCCGCTTCCGCCGCCGTTCCTTCGCTTTCGGCGGCCGCTGCGGCGGAAAAGACCCTGATGCTTGCGACGACGACGAGCGTCGACGCGACCGGCCTTCTGGACCTCGTCGCCGACGCATTCAAGAAGGAAACCGGGATCACCCTCAAATGGACCGCGGTCGGGACGGGCGCGGCGATCAAGCAGGCTCGCGACGGCAACGCCGACGTCGTCATCGCCCATGCTAAAAAGCTCGAGGACGAATTTCTCGGGGACGGATTCGGGGTCAACCGCCGCGTCATCGCCCGGAACACCTTTCTGATCGTCGGCCCGACGGACGACCCGGCCAGGGTCGTGGGCGCCCGAAGCGCCGCGGAAGCACTCCAAAGGATCAAGGCGGCCGGGGCCGTCTTTGTCAGCCGGGCCGATCAGTCCGGGACGCATATCCGCGAGCTCGACCTCTGGGCTCAGGCCGGCGGGTCGCCGCAAAAGAGCTATCTCGAAGCCGGACAGGGCATGGCCCAGACGCTGCAGATCGCCGCCGAGCGCCGAGGCTATACGCTGACCGACGCCTCTACCTTCTACAGCCTCAAAGGTCTGGCCGGTCTCCAAACCGTCTTCGGGAGCTCGCCCGAGCTCGAGAACATCTACGCCGTCATCGCCGTCAATCCCGCCCGCATTCCGTCGGCCCGCTACGCGGAAGCGATGGCCTTCATCTCGTTTCTGACGTCGCCTCGGGTCCAGAAGCTGATCGGTGAGTTCCAGGGGAAGGCCGGCCGGCCCCTCTTCGAACCGCTGGCTGCCCAGCCTGGAATCGACCTCATCAAATGATCGTCCATGATCTCCTCCTCGCGCTCTGGATCTCTCTCAAGACGAGCGGCCTGGCCGCGCTGATCGCCAGCCTCATCGCCGTCCCCGCCGCCCTCTCCCTGGCAAGCACGGAATTCCGCGGGAAGCGGGCCGTCCTCCTCGTCATTCAAACCTGGATGGCGGCTCCTACCGTGGTCATCGGGCTCTTGTTCTATTCCCTGCTCAGCCGGAGCGGGCCGCTGGGCGGATTCGGGCTTCTTTACACGCAGGCGGCCATGACGATCGGCCAGGTCTTCCTCATCCTTCCGCTCATCGTCGGATTTTCCTACACGGCGCTTCGCCAAGTCGACCGACGGGCCCGCTTGACCGCCTTGACGCTCGGCGCGAGCCGGCGCCAGGCGGGATGGGTCGTGCTCCGGGAAGCCAGGTTCGCCCTCCTCGTCGCCGTGCTGGCCGGATTCGCGCGGGCCGTCTCCGAGGTCGGGATTGCCATGATGCTCGGCGGCAACATCCGGTACGCCACGAGGAACATCACGACCTCCATCGCCCTCGAGACGGCCAAGGGCGAATTCGCGAACGGCGTCGCGCTGGGCGTCATCCTCCTTGCGATCACGCTCGGCATCAACGCCCTCGTCCAGGTCGGGCTCAGGAGCCGGGACTAGAATGAGCGAAACAGCCTACGCGCTCGACGGCATCCGCTATGCGTACCCCGGCTCCTCGGCGCCGTTTTGTCTCGAGATCGATTCTCTGAAGATCGGCGCCGGCGGCATGCTGGCCTTCGTCGGCCCCAACGGCTCCGGAAAGACGACCCTGCTCATGATCCTCGCTCTTCTGGCCCGGCCGGCCGGGGGGCGCCTGAAGTTTTTCGGGGAGGATCCCTGGTCCGGCGACGGCCGGGCGCTCCGGGCGCGCCGCAGTGCGGTTTTGCTCACCCACCATCCTTATCTCTTCAAGGGCACGGTCTTCGACAACGTCGCCTTCGGGCTCAAAGTTCGCGGCATTTCCGAAGCGGATTGGCCGGCCCGGATCGGTTCCACCCTGTCTCTCGTCGAGCTCTCGGGCACGGAGAAAACGGCGGTCTCCTGGCTGAGCGCCGGTCAGGCCCAGCGGGTGGCCCTGGC
>Ga0172371_10000226_pt1 | contig 82951 bp, 59 predicted proteins | sample Lak12m_FD_114543 | JGI IMG/M metagenome (GOLD analysis project Ga0172371, IMG submission 114543) | Freshwater microbial communities from Kabuno Bay, South-Kivu, Congo - kab_022012_12m | ecosystem: Environmental > Aquatic > Freshwater > Lake | place: Democratic Republic of the Congo: South-Kivu...
AGGTCCAGCATTCTGTAACTCATGCCGATGTGCGGCGCGCCCCAAGCGTTGAAGAACCCATGGTCCGAAGGAAGCGTCTCACTCTTGAAACCGGGCGGAAACTTCCTGATGAGGTCGCTGATTTGCCTCATCTGCTTGACCGACCACCAGTGGCCGAATTTGGCGGCATGGTAATAGAAGCGCCGTTCAGCCAGCGAACCGTCTCGCGGCAGCGTCTTCTCAAACATCGCCTTGGCCGGATACTCAACCTGTGTTACCGGCCTGCCGATCTCAGCGTCGCTTACGCCTTTGGACTTAAGGTAGTCCCGGAACCAGCCGGCAAGCTTGTTGATCTCTATCCCCCTGAAATCAAGAGCCTGGGATTCGTCAGATACCACCCAGTGAGCCATGTTAGAGTACTGCCATCCGCTATGCCCCGGCCCTTCAGCAAACTTCTTCCACTCGGCAGCCACCAGGTCCGGGTCAGGATGGTAGAGCCATGTCTTGCCAAGCACGCGCATTCCACCACGCGCAAGAATGTCATCCGGCGCTCCGTTTGCGACATTGAACCCGAGCGTGTGCAGGGTATCTACCGCCTGCAGCGCCAGCTTCTTGTCGTAGTGGCCCCAGATTGTGGTACATATGTCGAACTTCCGGGGACGGGACACTCTCTCGCCGACGGCTTCCTTCGCCCAGTTCAGGTGCCTGGCCGTCATCTGGGATCCTGTTTCGAATTCCGACTTCTTCTCGCTGAGCGGGAACGGGACCAGGAAGGCGATGGTGCCGTCATAGGCTTCTTCGTTGAACGAGATGACGACGGATTTCTCGTACGGCTTGTCAGCCAGCTGCCCTTCGATCAGGCAATTGCTGACCGCACCACTACGTCCTGTCCCTGTCCAGGCAAGACTGACTTTCATGCTCGGCCATTCGGCAATGCCGCCTTCCCTGTTCACGCGCCCGTGCAGGGGCCACTTTGTCATGTCGACCCATGCGCTCCATTGACCCGACGTTGTCGTCAGCTTCTCCGCGGGAAGGTACCAGCCCGGATTGGCGTTGTGGCGGAAACCGCCGGTGGTCAGCTGAAACACGCCTTCGGACGGTCGCTTGACCCTGAACCTGGCATACACATCCGCTGCACTGGCGGGGCCGGGATGCAACAGGAGTGCACATACGGCAACGACAGGAGCATAACGGCCGATCAGGTACAGCATCTTCATGGTCTACCGCCTTTCGTCACGGGAAGACAATTGTCAAAAAAGGACTACTTCTCAGGCCGTGCCACCACCTTGTGGTACGATTTTGAGAACACGGGCTGGAGCCTCGTCATCGTTTCTTCCATGCACTTGACGTACTTCGCCAGCGCAGTCCGGCCGGCAGGCGTACTGCACAGATCCGCCAGCGCACGCAACTCGTCCACCGTACATTGCCGGCCGAAGGCCTTTCGCAGGGTCTGCTCGACTTCGTCGACGTCGACGTCCTTGATGAATCCTGCGATCGCTTCCTGCCGCTTCTCCTGCGGAACCATCGATGACATCTCGATGGCCACGTTTGTTACGAGCGACTCGGGCGAAAATCCGTCAATGAACCGGTCCAACTGGCTGGGTGGCGGTTGAGCCACCACTGCCTTGTCCTGGCAGAAGGCGATGATGGGAATGCAGACCATGATAGATGCGATCACTGCTTTCATTTATCCTCCCAGTTCACTGATTCTTCCCCGACGCTGCCTGCGGGGCCTTGCAGAATACTTCGAACACCTCGTCGCTTGTTTCCGCAGGGATCTCGCATCCCGCGCTCAACATGAAACGTGTGCCCTTTGCCCGGCGCAGCCGGTCCAGGCAAAGTTCCCGGCACTGTTCCGGTGTCGCCTGCATAACGTCAACCACCGGGTTGAGGTTGCCCTTGAAACAGAGCTTGCGCTTTCCATAGGCGTCACGCGCCGCGTCGAAGTCAACAAGATGATCCACATTGAACAGGTCCGCCCCGCAACCCGCCATATCCTCCAGGAGATGCGTGGTGTTGCCGCAGATGTGCAGCTTCACGAGTCCGTTCCGGGCGTGGACTGTTTCGCATACCCGCTGTTCGTACGGCAGGGCGAATTCGCGGTACTGTCCGGGCGAAACCAGCGACGCCGCCGCATCCCCTGCCCCTATCATCGGGGCCCCTGTCTCAAGTTGCGCGATCGAGAAATCAATCACTATGTTGGTAAGAAACTGCAGGATGCTGTGGGCAAGGTGTGGGTCGTCGACAAGCATGAGCATGAATTCCGTAACACCGCAAAGGGAACACGCCTCGGCGAACGGCATGTCGACCCAGCCAACGACCGCGCAGTCACTCCCGGCATGCCTTACCATGTGCCGCAATCCGTTGACACGGTCGGCCATGCGTGTTCCCCGGGCGCATGGATCGGGCCGGCGCAGCTTTTCAAGGTCCGCGGAGCTGCGCACAAGCGGTTGCGCCGCGAACGGGGGCTTGTCATCGGGAAATACCATGGTCGCGCCCAGGTCCGCGGGTACCCGGAATGCGTCCGTACATGCAGTTATCGCATCAAGGCCATAGCTGTCACGCATCCGCAGCTGGGCCTCCGCCATTGACGTGCCATTGGTGGATAACTCCCTGTACGTGATGCCGTGCCGCCTCTGGGCAAAGAACATAAGCAGCGGAAATACAGGGACACGGTCAACCGGTTCGCCACGGATTGACGCCAGGAATCGCTCTTTGCTGTTCATCTGGTCTCCACGGTCTGACTAGGTTAGAAACGGCCCCAACCGTTGGCAATGTAATTTGAGGCCGCAGGTTTTCATGTTGTGGATTCTTGCATTCCTCGGCTATATACCTTCGTCCATGCCATACGTGAACCCATACGCGGACGGAGGAGAATGGTTGCGCGCCAACTTCCACGGCCATTGCTCGGAACACAGCGTGTGCGCCACCGTACCGCTGGAGACCGGCGTCCGGCAGTACACCGGCATAGGGGCAGGCTGCGTGACCCTGACCGATCACAACCACGTGACCGATCTCGGCGAAATGCGCAGGGCGTTCCCGGGGACGATCTTCCTGGAAGGATTCGAATACAGCTATGGGCCCAATTTCGTGATCGCGGGCGAGCACGTTGAGCCGATGTACGACATGGATCCTCGCGAGGCGCTCATACGTTCGGCGAACCTTCTTCGTTTCATCTGCCACCCCCAACCGCACATGGAACGGGAGTACTGGCCGACCGCCGCCATGATCGCTCTGCAGGACCGGGTTGACGGAATAGAGGCATACAACGGCCATTACGGCATAGCTCGCATGAGGGAAGGCGGACATATCCCCGACTACCGCCATGTATGGGACCTGCTCCTGACCGCAGGCTGCCAGTTCTGGGGTTACGCAAACGACGACTTCCACGAGACCGCGGACTTCAACAACGCTTTCAACATGGTCTGCGTCACGGACAAGACCCCCTCCGGCGTGGTCGAGGCCGCTAAACATGGATGTTGTTACGGGTCCACCGGCCTGCTGCTTGAGCGGGTTGAGATGCTCCAGAACAGCGTGAGGATAACCCTTCCGGAAGAGGCAAAAGGCCGTTTCCGCGGCAATGGCGGCAGGATCCTGAGGACCCAGACGGGCAGGTTGTTCGATTTGAAGTTCGACGAAAAACAGAAGTACGTCCGGTTCGAGGCGGAAGTCGACGGTCGCCTGCTCTTCCTCCAACCGTTCTTCAAGACCACCTGACACGAAGCATGACGGCTCCGCGTTGCGCAACCGGGCATATCTGTGGTAAGAACTGCAGCATGGTGCATGTAACAGAGGATGAACGATGAAACCATCTGCTTCCTATGACGCGGTCGTTGCCGGTCACGTCTGCCTCGACATCATCCCGAAACTGAGCCACGCCGGGTCAGGAAACGTGGCGGACATCTTCGTCCCCGGCAAACTGCTCAATATAGAATCTACTGCGTTATCCACCGGCGGCGCCGTATCGAATGCGGGCCTTCCGCTCATCAAGCTGGGCATGAAGACAGCGTTGATGGGCAAGATCAGCAACGATGTCTTCGGAAACGGTATCCGCGCGATCTTCGAAAAGTGGAAGGCCGGGGACGCCCTCACCGTGGTCGAGAATGAGCAGTCCTCGTACACTGTCGTGCTTGCCCCGCCCGGCATCGATCGCATCTTCTTCCACCATCCCGGCGCCAACGACACTTTCTGCGCGAAGGACATAAACTACGGCCTCGTGGCCAGGGCGCGCCTTTTCCACCTGGGTTACCCTCCTCTCATGCGTGGCCTCTTTGCCAACGGCGGAAAAGAAACCGCCACGATTTTCCGCAAAGTGAAGGAACTCGGTGTCACCACCAGTCTCGACATGGCCCTGCCCGATCCCGCTTCTCCCGCCGGAAAGGCCGACTGGCACAGGATACTTGACGCGGTGCTGCCATACGTCGACATCGCTCCCTTCAGCGCGGAAGAGGCAACGTTCATGCTCGACCGCAAGCGCTTCGATGCCATCAAGAAAACAGCAGCCGGCCGCGATCCGGTGGAATGCTACACGCCCGACGATTTCCTGCACATCGCCCATGAATTGCTCCGCAGGGGTGTCCGCGTGGTCGTGCTGAAATGCGGCATGCGCGGGATCCTTCTTGTGACCGGTTCAGAGAAGGCAGTAGCCGGAATGGGAGCGGCTGCACCGGCAAAACCTGCTGAATGGGCGAACCGTGTGCTGTGGCACGAGCCCTTCTACGTGGAGAAAGTCGTCTCGGCAGCGGGTTCCGGTGACAACGCCATAGCCGGATTCCTCGCAGCCTTCCTGCGCGGTTCATCGCCCGAACAGGCACTTGCTGTTGCCTGCTGCACCGGTGCTCAGAACGTACTCGTTCCCGACGCCGTCAGCGGAGTCCACACATGGAAAGAAACCATGGCGATGATGCCGGGCTGGAAACTCCGGCGCCAGGATCCCGGCAAAGGCTGGACCTACAATAGCCGCCTGCGAATCTGGAAAGGTTCCCGCGATGGCGCCTGATCTGCGCCCGAACCCTGACACCTGAAACCTTCTTCATGACCCCGAAACAAAGAATGTTGAATGCATACCGCGGCATCGCCAACGACCGACCGCCAGTTGCACCCGAGTTCTGGTACTACTACCCGGCAAAACTCCTCGGACTGGACATGATCCAGTTCCATCGCGAGATTCCATTCCATATCGCCTTGAAGAAGACTTTCGAGCAGTTCGAATGCGAAGGTTGGGGCATCGCTTTCTGCGGCCCGCCGAACGACAAGGTGACACACACTTCTACTGAGAAGTGGGTCGATGACCACACACTCGAAACCCGCACGACGATTCATACGCCCAGGGGAGATCTTCACTCCGCAGGCAGGGCGACCCGCGAAGAACCGGGCTGGTCACTGGAGGGTCAGGTCAAGGACCGTGAACGGGACCTGCCTGCCTGGGAGATCGCGGCTCTCGGCGGCAATCCCGAGGCAATGGACTGTTCCGGCCTCACGCAAGCATGGAAAGAAGTTGGCGAAAGCTACCTGCTCGAGGCGTGGCTCGGCGTCCCCTTCTTCGATTTTGTCGCGGGCGGTCGTGACGGCGGATTCGAGACGGGCGTCTTTGACTTCATGGACCCGGATTTTCAGCCGAAACTGGAAGAGTTGCACGAACGCTACACCGACTACATCGTCAGGATTGCACGCCGGATCTGTATCCAGACACCGCTTGAAAGCCTGTGCATCGGCTGCTCGTGGAGCTGCAATTCCCTGATTGGCCCGGAACTGTGGCGCAAGTGGGACAAACCGGTGATCAAAGCGGTTGCCGACGAGGTCCACCGGCACGGCAGGCTGCTTCATGTTCATTTCCACGGCAAGTGCATGGAGACCGTTGCCGATTTCGCGGAAATCGGTATTGACTGCGTCTGCCCATTCGAGCGCCCGCCCGGCGGCGACGTTACAGGCCTCGCGGAGCTCAAGCAGGTTGCCTCCCTGCTCAAGGGCAGGACAGCCATGAACGGAAACATACACACCGTTGAAACGCTGATCCGCGGCAAGCCCGCTGATGCACGCCGTGAGGTCAGGGAAGTGCTCGAGGCATTCCGCGGCAATCCCAGGGTAATCGTGGGGACTGGCGACCAGGTGGGACGGGAAACGCCCGTAGAGAATCTCCACGCCATGATCGACGAGGCAAAGAAAGCCTGATCTGTTCCGTGTTTCCGTTGTCGTCTACCGGTGGTTCCTCGTCACTCCGCTATCGTATCCGCGATTCCGATTGCCACATATCGGCGTTCGGACCAAGCCTGGTCTTCAGCGGATCTGTTGCCGCAGCGAGCCGCGCAACCACAACCTCCGGCAGCACCAGTTCCGCAGCGGCAGCGTTCTTGCAGGCCTGTCCGGGATTCCGCGCGCCGGCAATCGCCGACGCCACCGTCGGTTGCCTGAGCAACCAGGCCAGGGCCACACGTTCGATCGGCTCGCGGAGTTCATCGGACACCTCGCGGATCTCCGCAATGGCCTCAAACGTTTCCTTTTCCGCACCGGCTTCACCATGCCGCACACCCGGGTGGTTCTTGCCGTAATGGCGGGTCCGCGCGCGACCTGCCGGGACATCTTCGGCCGACCTGAACTTGCCCGTCAGCAATCCCTGCATCAGGGGTGAATAGCAGAGCATCGAGACGTGGTGTTTTGCCATGAGCGGCTGCACTTCGAATTCCACGGCACGGAATAGAAGGTTGTATGCCATCTGGTTACTGACAGGATGCCCGCCCGATTCCATGAACGATTTCAGATCAACGGGTCCGAAATTGGATATGCCGTATGCCCGGATCTTCCCGGACTTCCTCAGTTCTTCGAGGATTCCTATCGTCTCCGGAAACGGGATCGTCCGGCTCGGCCAGTGCACCTGGTAGAGGTCAATGTAGTCCGTACCCATGTTCCGGAGGCTCTGTTCACACGACTGGCAGAGAGCTGCCGGTTCCAGGTGCGTGGACATCACCTTTGTCGCAAGAACAACGCGGTCGCGCCGATCTCCCAGCGCCTTGCGGATAAACTGCTCCGACAGGCCGTTCCCGTACATTTCAGCCGTATCGAACAACGTTATGCCGGCGTCGAGCGCTGCCCGCATTGCCGCGATGGCCTCGTTTTCGTCCTGCGGCCCCCATGTCGCATCACCCACTATGGCCCAGCAGCCGAACCCTACGGACGACACCCTGATTTCCGTGCCCGCAAGTTTGTTATACTTCATCGCGCGTACCATCCCTGCCGTAGACCTGTTAATTATAGACTGCCCATCCCGGCGTCAAGAATCCGGTTGCGGGACCTCCGGCTCTTGTGGATACTCCCTTCCTTCACGAATCGCGAACTGGGGAGAAAACATAAGATGAACCGGTTGAAGTCTTGTCTGGGAATCATGATGGTTGTCGCCGCAACGCACGCAATGGCACAGGAGCCAACACTGGTCGTCGCCGAGGGCGAGAAGTTCAAGCCGCAGGATGAAAAAGGCTGGAAGGTCCTGCACCAGGACGACAGCTACGCCAGCCACACCTACGGCGGCATGTGGGTGTCGCAGGGCGGCGTGCTCGGCGCACCGGCAGACAGCGAAGGCTCCGTGGCCGTACAGACCGCGCAGGTGCCTGCCGCAGGCGACTACAGGGTGTGGAGCAAGTACCAGGCCCCGCCCTACTTCAATTTCCTGCACAAGCTCGAAGTACTCCAGGGCGGGAAAGTGCTGTTCACTCACGTCTACGGAAAAGTGGATGCTGACCGGTTCTGGAGTTTCAGCGCCGGCATGATGAAACAGCTCTGGTGGTTCTGGGGTATCGACCACGACGCAGCCGAGGCGCCCAAGAACGCGGTCAAACTTGCGGCAGGGCCCGCCGAACTGCGCCTCACAACCGTCAAGGCAGCCGGCCTGGCCGCCGACCCCATGGTCGATTTCGTCATCCTCACAACCGAGATGGCCGACACGTACAAGGGCCTCAAACCCTACGGCGTGGGCAGCCCGTTCTGCCTCGAAGCGTGCGCAGCCTCACAGGTATATGTCCGCTTCAAGAACGCAGGTGGCCAGCCCGCCCAGTTGGCGATCCAGAAACCGACCGGTCACTTCCAGCCCAACTATGGCGGATGGAACGTCAAGGTGCCGGATGCCCCCGTAGCGGCCGGCCAGTGGAGCGCATGGATCAACATCGGACCCAAAATGACCCTTGTACACGACGAAGGGCTCAACTTCTCAGCAGAAGGCAACGGCACGCTCGAACTCCAGTTTGCGCTCGACGCCGAGGGCAAGACCGTGGTCGGCGACCTGAAGATCCCGAACGGCGATCCGGTTGTTATCCCGCTGGATATCACATGGAAGACGGGCGCGAAGGTCCGTGCCAGCCGCGACTATGCACAGGAACTGATCGGCCTGGCCAAGAAGACATGGCGCACCGCCAACGGCGGAAAGAAGCCGAAGGAACTGCTGTACTACGGCGCATGCAACAAGATGGATACCGACTGGATGCCGGCCCTCAAGGATGCGCTGGGCTACAATACCCTGCTTCCGGACAACTATGACCATGCCCCGGTTGACGGCTACTTCCAGCACGCTTCCACGCCCGACGCCATCACAAAGCTGGCGCAGTCGCTTGGCGACAAGAAGGCATCGTTCAAGGTGTGCAGCTTCGGCGACGAGATTCACATCGGCAACATCAACTGGGATGACGCCGCCAACCAGACGAAGTTCACGGCCTGGCTGCAGCAGAAGGGCCTGACCGCGAAAGACCTGGGCGTCGAGCCGGCTGCCGCGAAGCTTGCCGACCGCAACAGCAACGCGAGGGTCGGCTGGTACGCCACGACCTTCAACGAGGAGGAACAGTTTGCGAATTTCCGCGCCATGTCGGATCAGGCAAAGCGCGAAATCGGTCCCCAGGTGGAAACCGGCGCCAACTACTCCCCCCACGTGATGCCCCAGTACTACGGGCCCATCTACCAGTGGATCGACATATTCAAGCACAAGGGCATGACAATGTACTGGGCGGAGGACTACGTATTCAGCGTGCCCCAGCCGCCCCAGTTCGTATCGTGGATGTTCTCCACCGTGCGCTGCGCGGTGAAGTACAACCAGCAGAAGATCCACTTCTACATCATGCCCCACGCCCCGGGACAGCTCGCCTCCTTCTTCCGGCGCGGCATGGTCTATGCCATGGGCGCGGGCGCGAACCACGTGGACAACTTCTGGGTTGCCCCGGCCGAGAACTTCACCGAGAACTTTGTCTCCTGGGGCTACACCGACATGTTCCAGGCGATCCACGAGTCGATCTACGACTCCGGTGAGATCGAGCCCTACCGGGCAGGCGGCACTTTCCGCCCCGGCCGCGCGGCCGTGCTGATAAGCAAGGCCACGGATTACAACGAACGGCGTGAAGCCCTCGATCCGGCCCAGGACCCGTTCATGAAACTGTGCGGCAACCCGCCCAACAAGCCGAAGGGCAAAACACAGGCCGAACAGGTCACCATCGGGCGCCTTGACCAGCAGCTGCTGTACCTTGCGCTCAAACACGACCAGCTCGCCGTTGACCTCCTGACGGAAGAAGACGTTCTCGAAGGCCGCCTGAAGGGATACGACGTGCTGTACTGCGCCGGCCAGTGGATCGATCATCGCGTCCCGCCCGTGCTCGAGGGTTGGGTAAAGGACGGCGGCATCCTCTATGCCAGCGCAGGCCTCGGCCACAAGAATGAGTTTGATGAGGATGATGCCGGGCTGGCAGGCGTCCTCGGCGTGAAGATCGGCGCAATGAAACGTAACGCGCTTACACTCCGCCCGTTCATGGAACTCCCGCTCGTCGAACCCATAGATACAATAACGATGGGCGAGAAGAAGATACCTGCTATCGCACTACGACAGGATCTGACCCCTGACTCGGCAAAGGTTCTCGCAACCTGGGCCGACGGCAAGCCGGCTGTGACGGTCCGGGAACTCGGCAAGGGCAAGGCCTTTGCCGTCGGAACCGCGGCCGGGCATACCTACTACCGGACCGGCCTGCGCAAGACGCCCTATGCACGCGGCGGAAAGAAAACGGTCTATAACCCCGTCAACTTCGACGCGGCAGCCACGGAACTGGCTCTTCTCGGCGCCCATGCGAAGGAAGTGGCACGTGACGTGAAATGCTCCAACACATATGTCGAGGCACTGGTGATCGACAATGCGAAGGGCACGCTCCTTACCCTCGTGAACTGGGACAACGAACCGGTCAACGGGATGAAGGCCACCGTCAAGCTGCCATTCAAGCCGAAGTCTGTACGGTCGGTCGAACAGCAGAAGGATCTCGAAGGCTGGACCTACGAAAACGGCGAACTGGTCCTGACCACTGATCTTAACTGGGCGGACTATCTGCTGCTGGCGAAGTAGGTTCAGGGTACAGAACCCGGGACCGCGTTTCAGGTGGAACGCGCTGTCCCGAGCGCGTTCGTTGTCGAGGAGCGGCGAAGGGACTCGCCGCTCCACCTTGAGAAGAACGTTCGGAACGGTTTGACAGATGTCTTTCCTGGATGAAAGGGCTGAATTCGAAGGCGAGCTGGAGGCACATTACGCTTCCTACCCGACGAACCTGTCCCGCGTCGCCCTGAAACTCGAGGATTTGGCGGCGCAACACGGGGACTGGTCCCCTGCCCGCCTGAAGGCCGCGGGTTACGATGTTCTCGTCCGGGAATGCCCGATCAAGATCTTCTGCCATTTCCCGTTCTACCATGAAATCGATGTCGGCAAGCCGCGAACTGACCTCGGAGGATGCGGACTTGGCGCGTGGTTCAAGAACAACGCCTTCGGGCGTAAACTCACCGAAGAAGGCAAGGCATGGTGGAAACCATACAGCGAGTCCGGGCTATCCGCCGGATGGCTCGTGCTCGACGATAACCACCATTGCGGCGGCACGGACACGTACCTTCGCCACGGGCTGAACGGACTGCTGGAACGTGTGCGTCAGAAGCGCGGGACAGCCGCCACCGAACACGAACGCGATGAACTCGATGCCATGGCCGCCGGCCTCGAGGCGCTGAAATTCCTGGCCAACCGTTTTGCTGATGAGGCAGCGCGAATGGCCGCTGTCGAAAAGAACAAGGCCATCCGTGTACGGCTCGAGCGTATGGCCGATACCGCCCGCCGCGTGCCCGCAAATCCTCCGGCCACATTCTACGAAGCCACCTGCGCGATCCAGTTCATGCGCGAGGCTGTGCAGTCCATCGACACCGACGGCATCAGTATCCTCGGTCATCTCGACCGCCTCCTTGATCCCTACTACCGGAAAGACATCGAGGCGGGCAGGATCACGCCCGACGAGGCCCGCGAAATTCTATCCTTCCTCCTCGCTTTCAGCGATGTGCGGTTCGGCATGAGGACCGCCCCCGGTTGGCACAACGGAACCAACACGACTGTCATGACCGGCGGATGTGACTCCGGGGGACGGGTGGTATACAACGATATCACCCGCATGATCCTGGACATCTATCGCGACCTGCGACTGGTGGACCCGAAGCTGAATGCAAGGATCAGCCCCGACCACCCGGCTGAATACGCCGAACGGCTCGCGGACCTGCTATCGCGCGGTCTCAACTCAGTGTGCGTGTTCAACGACGACGTGATCATCCCGGCCAATGTGCGCATGGGCAAGGCGATCGAGGATTGCCGCCTGTATGTCGGCGGAGGTTGCCAGGAGAACGTGCTTGAGAACACAGAAGTAAACAGCCGTGCCAGTATCTACCTCAACATGTTGGCCGTTCTCCGCATGGGTTTCAACCCGGCCGCATGGAAACTCATCATCGAACGGGACCACATCCCTATCAAGCCTTTCAACCCATGCGCCACCTTCGATGACTTCTACGACACCTTCCTCGCCAACCTGAAAGCCGTTGTCGAGGCACACGTGGCGCGACGGAACAAATCCGAGGCGGAGGGCTGGAGATACAATCCCTGCCCCATGCATTCGACCCTCATCGAGGACTGCATCACAAAGGCCAGGGACGTGATGGAAGGCGGAGCCCGCTACAACTTCGGCAGCGTGTCCCTCGACGGCGTCGGCACACTTGTGGATTCGCTTTACGCGGTACGCACCGTCGTATACCGGGATAAGCAGGTGTCACTCGCTGACCTTGGCCGGATAGTGGACAACAATTTCGAGGGTGAGGAAGTATTCCGTCAGTACCTGCTCAATCGCGTTCCTAAATTCGGCCAGGACAATCCGGACATCCGCGAGTTCGCGGCAAAGGTGTTCGCGGATATCGCCCGCGTGTCTTCCGGCATGCCAAATTCGCGTGGCGGCAAATACGAAGCCAGCCTGTTCTCTTTCACAACCTACATGGCACTTGGCTTCGCCACAGGCGCAACGCCGGACGGACGCAAGGCAGGTGAGCCTGTATCACAGGGAATGAGCCCCAGCACGCTGAGCCTTGGCCGGACGTGTTCTGTTGGACAGGTCCTCGATGCCATGGTTCCCCTGGACATGACCCTTTACCCGGTAGTCGCGGTACTGGACCTGAAGATGCCGCTTCTCGGCAACGGCCAGCGCCCGAAGCTTATCGCATCGGTAATCCGACGATTCCTGGCAAGCGGAGGCTCGGTGCTGCAGCTCAACTGTATTGACGCAGACATGCTCAAGGATGCCCGGCAGCACCCCGAACGGCATAGAGACCTGGTGGTTCGCGTGAGCGGCTACAGCGCCTACTTTGCGTCGCTTTCGGATACCCTGAAAGACGAGATCATTGCCCGCACTCTCGTCACGGGGTAGCGAGCGACAGGAAGACGATCATGCCGTCAAGTCAGCGGCCCAATGTATTGTTCATTCTCTCCGACGACCAGCGGCCAGACACGATAGCGGCGCTGGGCAACCCGGTCATAAGAACGCCGAACCTCGATCGGCTGGTGCACGAAGGATTTGCATTTGACCGCGTGTTCTGCACGACACCGATCTGCACCCCGGCTCGGGCGGAAATCCTCACCGGTTGCACGTCCTTCGCAAACCACGTGCCATGGTTTGGAATGCCTATCAACCCTTCCCTCACCATCCTGCCGCAGGTATTCCGGAATGCCGGATACCACACTATCCACGTGGGAAAGTGGCACAACGACGGTCATCCCCGGGACAGGGGCTATGCCGTTACCCGCCGTGTCTTCGACAATGATAACCTGAATCACTACCAGGCAAAGGGGCACATCATGCGTTTCCGCGAGTCCCGGGGCCTGGTAGAGGGGCACAGCACTGAACTGTTCACGGATGCCGCGCTGGAGGAGCTGAAAGCGGCGCCGCATGACGAGCCCTGGTTCTGTTTTCTCGCGTACCACGCGCCACACGACCCCCACGATACGCCACAGCCGTTTGCCGGCCTGTACGATGCAGCGACCATGCCCCTGCTCGACAACTACATGCCCGAGCATCCTCTGGACAACGGGGATATGGTGATTAGGGACGAACTCCTGGCCGACTGGCCACGTACCCAGCGGGACATGCGCCGTTACCGGGCACGTTACTACGCCATGATTACACACATGGACCATCATATAGGCCGGGTGCTTAACTGGCTGGACCGGCGCAGGCTCACAAGGAACACGATTGTGGTCTTCACCGGCGACCAGGGACTTGCGATTGGCAGTCACGGTCTTCTCGGCAAGGAGAACATGTACGACCACAGCATTGGCGCTCCGTTCATCATGCGTGGCCCGGGCATCCCGGCCGGAAAGCGTTCGTCCGCCCTCGTTCATCACGTCGATCATTTACCCACCCTGTGCGAGTTCGCCGGTATTCACCGGCCGGCCTCCGCACGGCACGGCCACAGCCTGGTCCCGCTGATGCGCGGTCGGGTCGGGAATGTCCGTGACGCCGTGTTCTGCGAATTCTACAGCCCCGAACAGCCCGGCGAACCCCTCCGTCACAGCCAGCGCGCGGTAAGGACAGAGGAGTGGAAACTGGTGTGGTACCCGTTGATAAGGCGCTACCAGCTCTTCGATCTGCGGCGGGACCCACTCGAGCTGGTCGACCTGCTTGTCCCTTGGCGTGTGCGGCAGCGCCGTGCCCGGGATTCCGGCAAGCCGGTATGGACCCGGGACCGGTGGGCCTTGCCCGAGGCATTTCGGCAGCATAAGAACCGTGACATAAGGACAGCCGTACGGAACCTTCACCGTCTGCTGCTTCGCCAGATGAAAGACCATGGCGATCCGCTTCTGAAGCAGGATCCTCCGCCCCCGCCGGTCTAACAGTATTTCCGGACCCTGTTTCCCCTTTTCCGCCTTGTCTCGTGCCGGACACTGCCCTACTTTGCACCCGTCACCAACAACCGGAAAGGATTCGGTAATGAAAGGTACACCCGCCCCGATGACCCATAAGGAACGCTTCCTGAACGCCTTGAACCGCAAGCCCGTTGATCGCCTGCCCTACTGCGACAGCCTCTGGGGCGACACCGTCAGGAAATACCAGGAACAGGGACACATCAAGAAGGACGAGGATCTGGTCAAGCACTTCGACATGAGCTACTACGGCGGCGGCTGGCTCAACAGCGTCGCCGACATGGACTTCCAGCCGGTCACAATAGAAGAGACCAACGAGACAATCCTCACGCTCGACGGCAACGGCGCCAAGCTCCGCCGCTGGAAGGCGAAGTCGGGGACCCCGGAACACGTTGATTTTACCGTGAAGGAGCGCCCGGGCTGGGAAGAGAAGATCAAGCCGTACCTGGTGAAACTGGACAGGCGTCGTATTCCATTCGACGGGTACAGGGATGCAAAGAAACTGGCCGCCGACAGCAACCGCTGTTTCTGCTGGGCCGGTGTGGCTCCATTCGAGCAGATGCACCCCATATGCGGCCACGAGTACATGCTGATGGGCATGGCCCTAGATCCGGACTGGGTAAAGGACATGGTCATGACCTATGCCCGGTTCACCATCATGCACCTCGAGACCCTGTTTGCCGAACAAGGGCAGCCGGACGCGATGTTCTTTTACGAGGACATGGGCTTCAAGGAGAAGCCGTTCATGTCACCCGCCATGTACGAGGACATCATGTTGCCCGGCCACAAGCTCCTGTTTGACTGGTCGCACGCCCGCAAGCTCAAGGTAATAGTCCATTCCTGCGGGTTCGTCGAACCACTGGTCCCCGGCCTTGTCCGGGCCGGTATGGACTGCCTGCAGGCGATGGAGGTGAAGGCCGGCATGGACATGCCCCGGATCGCGAAACAGTTCGGTGACCGGGTTGCATTCTTCGGCAACATCGACATCCGGATCATCGCCCGGAACGATCGCAGGGAGATCGATGCGGAACTGGACCGCAAGATCCTGCCGGTTCTGAAGATGGGCGGCGGCTACATCCTGCATTCGGATCACTCGATCCCGCCCGATGTCGACTATGACACACTGAGGTACTTCTTCGAACACGGGTCCCGTATCGTAGAGCGGATGGGCAAAGGCCGGTGAAGCGCGGCGACATACCGGCGGTCAACCGTATTCTCGCGGTCGAGTACCGTCGTCACAAGGCCCCGATCGTCGAACTCACGAGAGCGCGGACCAACAGCCCGTTCAAGATACTCCTCGCTACGATTCTCAGCTCGCGCACACGCGACGAGACAACATCGCAGGTATGTGACCGGCTGTTCCGAACCGTTGATACACCGGCAGACCTCGAACGCATGACCGTGGCACAGATTGAGAAGCTTATCTACCCCATCGGCTTCTACCGGACCAAGGCGCAGCAGTTCAAGGAACTGCCAACAGTGCTTCGTACGCGCTTTGGCGGCAGGATTCCGGACACGATCGATGGCCTCTGCGAACTGCCTGGCGTGGGCCGCAAGGTCGCCAATCTCGTCGTCGCCGTAGCATTCGACAAGCCGGCAGTCTGCGTCGACGTGCACGTGCACCGAATATGCAACCGCCTGGGACTGCTGAAGACCGGCTCTCCATTTGAGACAGAGATGGCCTTGCGACGGATACTCCCCCGCCGCTACTGGATCACCTGGAACAGCTATCTCGTGTCATATGGCCAGACAGTGTGCAGGCCGCTGAATCCTCTCTGCAACGGGTGCCGGATCTACCGGTGGTGCAGCCGCATCGGCGTCAGGACACGGCACAACCCCGTCCGGTAACATTCCCAGAAACCCCTCACTGATGTGGGGGAGTCTTGTAGCCACGGCGCTTGCTACTCTGCGAAGTGGCGAAGCTTCTTCGCTACGTAGCACGAGCCGCCGCCGTGCAGAGACGCCCCGACGGAGCGGGGCGGCTACAACTTGGCCCTGCCAAGACGGGGTGAGGGGTTACCACTCCCGCATATCATGCTTGCGTTTTGCCCGGTTACGGCAATGATCTGATCCATCGCCCATGAATCTTCTTTCCGGAATTCTTATTACTCTGCTGCTGGCCGCCTGTGCAGTGCTTGCGTACCTCGCCTCCCGCAAAAGGGAGGTCACCAGGCAAAACCAGGCACTCCAGAAATCCCTGGACGAAGCGCAGGTCGCAAGACAGACCCTGGCGGAAAGCATCGAACAGGACCGCTCTGAACGCGACTGGTACCGCATCCTCTTCGCCAGTACCTCAGACATGGTGTTCGTGTTCGACATCAAGCCGGACGGCACCCCGGGTTCGTTTCTCGAGGTAAACGACATAGCCTGCCAGCGGCTCAAGTATTCACGCGAAGAGATCCTGGAGCTGGTACCTGCGGATCTGGAGGCGCATGACGGCACTTCAAGCGGCTTCGGCTACAGCACTGCCGACCTGGTCACGCTCTCCGACGAATACGTCAAGGCCCGCCACCAGAAGTTCGCCGACCGCGCTGCCAGGACAATGGTTGAGAGGATCCTTGCTGCCGGCGAACTCACGTACGAGAGCGATTTCGAAGATCACGCAGGCAAACGGTTCCCCGTGACGGTCCATGCGCGCAAACTCGGCGCCACTGACCAGTCCGTCATCATCCTCACCGCCCGCGATGTGACGGAGCAGAAGCATGCCGAGGAACGCCTCTCCGACAGTGAACAGCGATTCAGGAAGTTCTTCCAGGACTCCCCTATCGGGATCGCCATCTACGACAACCAGCGGAAGCTGATGGACACCAACCGCGCCTGCATGAAGATGCTTGGCGTCCCGGATCCCGACCAGTTTGCCCGTTTCAACATCTTTGACAACCCCTTCCTCCCGCCCGAAATCAGACAGAAGCTGGCCTCGGGCGAAAACGTCCGCTTCGAGATGGCTGTTGATTTCAGCGAGGTGCTGGGCCGGTCCCTTTTCATCACGTCCCGCAGCGACACCGGCTGGTTCGACATACTCATCCACAACATGGGCAACGACAAGACATTCCACCCCCGGGGCTACTTTGCCCAGTTCCAGGATGTGACGGACCGGCACAGGACCGAAAGTGAACTCCGCAAGCGCGAGAAGCAGCTCCTGCAGGCGGAAAAAATGGAAGCAATTGGTTCCATGGCCGGCGGCATCGCACACGACTTCAACAACATCCTGACCCCGATCATCGGCTATGCGGCCCTTGTCTCCCGGCTGGCAAAAGGCTCGGACGACCTCAAACAGTTCGCCGAAAACATCGAGCGGGCGGCTCACAGGGCAAAAGACCTGGTGATGCAGATACTGACATTCAGCCGCAAGAGCGACAGCGACGATGACATTTCGCAGCCCATCTGTGTTATCCCGATCGCCAAGGAGGTTCTCAATCTCCAGAAACAGACGCTCCCGCCCAACATCCAGATCGAGCGGGTGATAAAGACTGAGGAAGACGTGGTCATGGCGAACCCCACCAAGATCCACCAGATCCTCATGAACCTCTGTACCAATGCCGTTCACGCTATGAAGCAGACTGGCGGCACACTCGAGCTCCGCATCACCGACTATTTCCTGAAGGATCCGGCAAGGAGCGATACGCCGGACCTGCCGGCCGGACATTACCTTCGCATCTCCATCAAGGACACGGGCAGCGGCATCGAGAAATCCATCCTGAACAGAATATTCGAACCGTTCTTCACCACCAAACCCAAGGGGGAAGGCACCGGGATGGGCCTGGCCGTGGTTCTCGGGATCGTCAAGGGCCTGAAGGGCGCAATTACGGTCGAGTCGGAGGTCGGCGTGGGGTCGGTATTCCACGTGATCCTGCCGCTTGTGGAAGCCGCGGTGCGTACTGCCGCCGAAACAGCGGTGGAACTGGCAACCGGGTCAGGCACGGTCATGGTGGTCGACGATGACCCCGACATCCTCCAGATGGTTTCGGACATGCTCAAGTCGCTGGGTTACGAGCCCGTTACCGCAAACCAGGCATTCGGGGCGCTGAAGATATTCCAGCTCCAGCCCGACAGGTTCAACGCGGTGATAATGGACCAGGTGATGCCTGCCATGACCGGGCTGCAACTGGCCATGGAGATACGCAAGCTGCGGCAGGACATTCCTCTCATCCTGTGCACGGCTCACCATGATGTGGCACCGGAAGATGCAAAGGCTGCGGGAATTGCCGACGTGCTCTCAAAGCCGATCCTGCTCGACGACCTCGCCGGCAAGCTCCACCGCCTCATGCCCGCGAAGAAATAAGGAAGTCAGCCGGCGCCAGCTGCTCCGAAGCCCATACACGTCAACCTGACCCGCATGTTGCACGAGTCCTCGTGCAACATGCACCCGGAGGGCTTCGACGCGCCGCGCGAAAGCGCGGGCTTGACCGCGCTTTCATGCGGCCCGGCTCGTCGGGCCGTACCGAAGGCCTCGCGTCGGTCTCCGTCAAAGAAAGCGGCGTCAAGCCGCCGCACTCCAAAGTCCGCCGGATATTGGCATGCCATCCGTAGCCACGAGGCCCAAAGAACCGAGTGCGAACGATGGATTGCCATGCTACTTCGCCAAGGCTGCGCAGCACAGGTCCGTAGCTCCCACCCGAGCGAAGCGAGTGGTGAGGAGCGAAGACTGGCTTGCCATCCGTAGCTCAAGTTCGCCAGAGGCGAACGCAGAGCGAAGGATGGCACCCCCGGCAGGAATCTAACCTGCGACCCACAGCTTAGAAGGCTGTTGCTCTGTACAACTGAGCTACGGGGGTACTTGATTCCCTTTCCGACAGATACTAGGCGGATCTTTCAGGACAGCCAAGCACGAAGGACGGATACCCCCGGCAAAGCAAGTCAGGATGCTGATGACTCTGGATGCTGATGCATCACTGACGAGAAGCGGCTCGGCGCCCTCCTACGCTCAGAAGCTTCGGAGGCCAGGCAGCCTCGCCATCCATGTGATGGTAGGGCCGACTTCATGTCGGCCACTCTGAGCCCGATTTCGAGGCAGGTCCAAGCCGGACGGATGCAGTGGAAAAAGAGATGTAACCGCAGATGGACGCAGATATGGACGGACAAAGACCACGACGGAGTCCTGTTTCCGACTCACCGAACGGTGAGTCGGAAGAGAGACTCTGTTTCTGTTCTGACATCAGCGTCCATCTGCGTTGATCTGCGGTTCCTCTCGTCTTCAACTGGTTGAATCGTTCCGGTTTTGTCCACACGATCCTTATGGCAACCGGCCGCACAGTCTGCTATTTACGTGAATAAATGCGCCAGACTGACCGCAAGTCCGTAGCAGCGGAGACCGGCCCGGCCGGCAGGCGGCATCGATGGCTGCCGGCCATCTGCCTGCTGGTTGCCGGATACGCGTTCACCTGGTGGCTCATAGACCCCGTATCCTTCGCGCACAACCGCGAGCGCCCGTTCCTCCTCGACTGGGTCTTCTTCTGCCGATTCCTGCGCCACGTCGGGGGACTGGTGGAGTATGCCGGCAGTTTCATGGTGTATTCCTATGAGATCCCATGGCTGGGAAGCCTCTGCATCTTCGGCATACTCCTCGCACACGGCTTCTCAATGCGCTGCATCCTCCGCCGGTTCGGCGCAAAACAGCCCGCACTTGCAGCGTGGTTCCTGACGCACTGTCTGCTGCTGACCCTTCGCCACTACATCACAATCGTGTCGGTCCTTGCCATCGTGCTCGCGTTGTCCGCATCCTGCATCTACTCTGGAACACCATCAAAGGCCCCATCCCTGCGCATCGTTCTGTTCGCCGTGTTGAGCCTGGCACTCGGTTACGTGGCGGCAGGTGCGGCCACCCTCTTTGCGGTTGTTGCCATCCTTTATGAATGCCTTGCCAGGCGCAGGTACGGCCTGGCAATCGCGATCCTTGCTCTCGCGGGGATTATCCCTCCCTTCCTTCGCTTCCTTCTGTTTGAACCATTTCAGAGCCCGTTCTTCTTCCGCTGGGTCCCCGTCGACAAGGCATTGAGGCAACTCCCGCACGAACTGCTAGTGTTCTATCTTCTGTACCCGATAGGCATTGTGTCTGCTTTTGCCTCCTCCCTGCGCCGCGGAACAAGGTCACCCGCGTGCCCTGCCCCGGCCCCGTCACGCCGGGCCGCCGTGATTGCCCGATTGCCCGGTATCGCTGCCATCAGCTTTGCCATTGTCGCTACCGTCATCCTGGTCAGGCGGTACGAGAGCACCGATCTCCTCATGCAGGCCGACAGGCTCATGGAACACCGCCAGTGGACACAAGCCCTGGCGAAGCTGGAAAACCTGCCGGTCAACGGTGATCTCGCCCGCCACACTGTCATACGGTGCCTTGCACGAACGGGACGCTTGCTGGACGAAATGTTCAGGTACCCGCAGATCGTTGGGCCAGACGTCATCCTTCTGACAAACCCCGAGATGGATATGCTGCTGAGGATCGCCCGCAAGCGTTCGGATGTGTACTACGAGCTCGGAATGGTCAACGAGGCGGAACGCTGGATTCACGAGGCATTCACGGACCAGGGAGAGGTTCCATTCATCCTTGAACGCCTTGCCATGATCAACATGGTCAGGCAACGCCCGCAGGCAACTGCCATCTTTCTCGGTGCCCTTGCCCGCAACCCGTGGAAACGGGCACATGCCATGTCAGTCATGTCGCAGATCCGGGCCGACCCCACAATGTCAGGGGACACTGAAATCAACAGGATCAGGTCCTGTCTCTCGGATACCGACTATGTTGGCCCGTGGAAGCCCGAGGAGATGCTTCAGCACTGCCTTGCCGAGAACGCGGGCAACCGCCTGGCGTATGATTACCTCATCGCCAACTGCCTGCTGGATCGGCGAATCAACGATTTTGCGGCCAATATTGTCCGTTTCCGGGATTTCTATACCGTCATGCCCGTCCACTGCGAGGAAGCCTGCATCGCCTACATGCACCGGACCGGCCATGCCCCCCCGGGTCTCGAAGGGTGGAAGCCTGGAAACGTGACAGTCCTCCGCTTCCAATCGTTCCTCGACACCTTGCGGTCGTACGGTGGATCACTCCAGACCGCGTGGCCGGCGCTCGCACCTGCCTTCGGTTCCACATTCTGGTTCTACGATCTTTACGGACGCACTTCGGCAGGCCCGCCGGTCACCCCTGCTGATTTCGCACAGCAAGTACCGGCCATGCAGGGTTCATCGAGATGAAGATTCGTCAACATCAACACTCTCAGTTACGTCGGGACGGCGTTTCAGGCACACAGACGGCTCGCGATGCGCCCGCCTGCAGCGCTGGCAGGCCGAGCCGTATCCGCCATCGCGTAACAGGGCCCTCACACCTTCACCGAAACCCACTGGTCCTTGCCTGCTCCGCAGTCCTATTCCTGCTCCTTACCGGATGCACAAGAGAGGTCCGCGACGCAACTTTGATCCCCCGTCCACCCCTCATCAGGCCGGACTACACCGACATTGCGATCCCGCCCAACATCGCTCCCCTTAATTTCCGCGTTATGGAGGCCGGCTCGGCTTTCCAGGTCCGGCTCCTGTCGCCGGCATCCGCGCCCCTCGTCAGCAGCTCAAGAGACGGCAGGATCACGTTCCCGGCTCGTGCGTGGAAACGTCTGCTCAAGGCGGGTATGAACCAGCCCCTCAAGATGGAAGTCTTTGCCCGGCAGGGCGACGGCAAGTGGATCGCTTTTGCTGCGGTTACGAACCATGTCACCTCTGACACGGTGGACCCGCACCTGGCGTATCGGTTCATCCCGAGCATCCACCACTTCTGGTCGCTCATTGCCATCCATGACCGCGATGTCGAGACTTTCCGCGATCGCTGTGTTATCGACAACGAGAACTTCGGACGCGACAGTTGCATCAACTGCCACTCTTTCCTGAACAATTCACCCGACACGATGAGTTTCCAGGTCCGCAGCAAGCGGTTCGGTCCGCCCATGCTTGCAGTCAGAAACGGCAAAGTGCAGGCGCTTGACCTGCGGACACCGAAATACGGATCCCCTGCCGCCTACCACTCGTGGCATCCCGGCGGGACACTGGTGGCCTTCTCGCGCAACAAGCTCTCCCCGTTCGAACACAGCGTCGGCGAAGCCGCCGACGTATGGGACCAGGACTCCAACCTGTTCGTCTATGATGTTGCAGGAAACGCCCTTCTTGATGTGCCGGCAATCGCAGCGCCTGACCGCAGGGAAACATGGCCGTCCTGGTCAGCAGACGGTCGATGGCTCTATTTCTGCAGCGCGCCACAGTTGCCGTTCGAACGATTCCAGGAGGTGCGATATGACCTCATGCGCGTGGAATACCGCCCGGAAGACGGTACATGGGGGTTACCGGAGGTGCTTGTTTCCAGCGCTGTCACGGGATTGAGTGCAGCTCATCCGCGCGAAGCACCCGGCGGACGCTGGCTTCTGTTCGCGATGGCAGTATACGGCAATTTCCCGATATACAAACCAGACTCCGACATCTACATGCTTGACCTGCAGACAAGACAGTTCAGTCGCCTTGAGATCAACAGCGACTGGTGTGACTCATGGCACTCATGGTCTTCAAACGGGAAATGGATAGCGTTTGCCAGCAAGAGGGGCAACGGCCTCATGGCACGGGTCTACTTCAGTTACTTTGATGGGAATGGTCGATTCAGCAAACCATTTGTTCTGCCGCAGGAAGACCCCGACTACTACGAGTCATGCGCCATGACCTACAACCTGCCGGAGCTGGTCAAGGGCCCCATACAGCCTTCGGCCAGGGCTCTGGCAAGGGCCATCTGCTCCACCGAACGCCTGAAGCCGACGTTTCCGCCGGGCGAAGCAGATGCCAAAGCTGCTCAGCCTGACCCATCCCAGGGCATTCCCTGGACCGCATCACCATCTGCGCGGTGACGCGTCATGCTCGAACATCCAACGGTAACAAGCATCCAGAGTTTGTCCTTACCACTATTTCCGACAACGTGCCGGCAATGTCACTTTGCCGTCCATCTCGAGGACAATGATTGTATCCGGTGCCTGGCGGTCCGACTGAGGAACGCGGATGTGTATTCCATCCTTATCGACCTTGACGTCTGCAGAACGGCATGTGAGGGGACTAGTGGTCCTGATCTTCTGCCTGATCGGGGCGAGCACAATCTCCTCCTCCGGCCAGTCCATGATATGGACGTAGATGCGAGTGCCGCGATGGGTCGTTCCACCCCACGGTTCCGGCATCGTCGGCCCGCCACGGGTGGCATAGATGCTCTCACCGTACCGTTCCAGCCATTCGCCCACTTCGCGCAGGCGTCGCACCTGGCGCGGCTCGATCTCCCCGTCGGCCTTGGGACCCACGTTCAGCAGCAGGTTCCCATCCCCGACCGCGCACGTCACAAGCAACTGGATGCTGTTCCGGAGTGATCGCATGCGCGTATTGGGCATGTATCCCCATGACGCGGCCAGGCAATCACAGGTTTCCCATGCACGGACGGTGTCGAACCCGCCCACGCGCCTCTCCGGCGTGCCGAAATCACCTGCCCAGTCGGTCTCCGGGCTGCCCGCACGATCGTTCATGGCAATATGCGGCTGCAACTTACGAATCATGGCGTAGAGCTTTGCCGGTTCCCACAGCGACTTGCCCTTGAAGTGTTCCTTCTGGGGCCAGGTGGCATCACGACTGTGCCAGCCCGGGCCCTTCACCCCGCCCCATTCCAGGCCGCCGAACCCAAGCCAGTCATCGCCGCCACCGTCGAACCACAGGATGTCTATCTTGCCGTAACCGGTGAGCAGCTCGCGCACCTGATCATAGGTCTGCTGTTTCAGTGCCTCTGCGCTCTCCCGATAGAGGTCTGGAAAGAAGAAACCGGGAAACCGCCAGTCCAGCGGCGAGTAGTAGAGCCCCACCTTGAGCCCGGCCTTGCGGCAGGCAACGACATATTCCGCGACAAAATCGCGCCGGGCCGCTGTCTTCACGCTTGTGAAATCACTCACCTTGCTGTTGAACAGGCAGAAGCCGTCGTGGTGGCGGGCCGTCAGGACCATGTATTTCATCCCCGCATCGCGCGCGCAGGCTGCCCAGGCATCTGCGTCGAACTTCCGGGGTTTGAACTGATCCGCCAGCTTGCGGTATTCCCTGAACGGAACCCGTTCGTTCCACATCAGCCACTCGCCCCTGCCGGGGATTGCGTATACGCCCCAGTGGATGAACATGCCGAACCTGGCATCGCGCCACCACTGCATGTCCTCCGCCGACAGCCCGAATCCTGTACTGCGCCGCAGTGCCTTCGTCATCGTTGTCCCGCCCCTATGTCAGTTGCTGTCAGGAGTCTTCAACAGCCCGAGTCTGTCGACGAACTCCATGAACTGGATGAGGGTACTGGTCATGTCAGCCCATATGCAATTCGGATATCCCGAACCCTTGATCGGATGCATGATCGTCTCCAGCTTGTCGGCCCTGGACCAGGCGGCAACCCAGCGCCGCATAACGATCTCCAGGTCCTCCTCTTTGCCGTAGTACGGCATCCACAGAAGGGCCCGGGCCACAATGCTTACGATCGACGAACCGCTCCAGTCAGAGACCGGCTTCGGATCGAAAGTGGGATCGGCCATGGAGACGGACGGGATCAACCCGTCCTCGCGCTGCCGGTTGAAAAATGCTTCATGTGTGGCCAGCGCCACTTCCGGATCATGTTTGGCGTACAGAAGTGACTCCAGTGCAGATATTTCCGCATACATCTGCTTCCCGAAGAAAGGGGCGGTTGTCAGGACCCGTCCCGCGCAGTGGGTCGATGGCAGAATGTTCGCCCTGATCTGCTCATGAGCTCGCTCGTAGCGGGCCCGCACCCAGCCAATGTCTATCGATTCCGCATTCACCGGCTGGCCCTGCACTCCGCCAGCCCTGGAGGACTCATCATCTGCGGGCATCCTATTTCTCCTTGAACTCGTCCTTGAGCACTGCCTCGAACACGGGCGACGGCTTTGACTGGCTCCCTTTGGCATCCTGATAGATGACCCAGTAGTAGAGCTTGATACCCGGCCTCAGATTGTAGACCAGGTCGCCGCTCTTCAACCCACTGGTGGTCATGTCGACAGCTCCCCTTCCATCCGGATACGCGCTGACCCAGAGGTGGTAGGTATTGGTCCCTGGCGCAGGGTCAAAGAACACGTGCGTACGCGTGCCGTCATAGTAGTGGGCCGGCCGCTCCAGCTTCGTGATCCGGGTGGGGGTTCCCACGCCGGCCGCCGCCAGCTCGGCTATCGGGTTGCGCAGGTTCGGGTTATCGGCAGGCAGAGGCATCCGCACCCTGTTCTCCTTCACCGCGTCCTCCGTGGCATCCGACGGCGTCTCGTATTCGATGAAGATCTTCCCGAACGCGACGCTGTTAGTGGCAACGGGCTGTACGTCGTTGGCATACAGGATATGCGTGCGCTGCTCCACGATGACATTCTCCAGCGTCAACGGCAGATCGACTATCTTGTCGCCATTTTCACACAGCCACCACGTCGTCCCGAACTTCCGGTACGAGTCGTAGCACAGGTTGCCCGGCAGCTCGAAACGAAGGTACCGCCACCCATCGAAGTTGAAACTGCACCACGAATGGACATCGTCGCAGTTCCAGTCGTCCTTCGCGCCTATGCTGGTCCAGCGCTCTCCGTTGGCATCCCGCAACACGTAGATAACGCGGCCCCAGTCGCTGTTTCCCTTAACCCACATACCGATGTTCGAGGGAACACCGGGCAGGACTATCGGTTTCTTCGGAGCCAGGATGTTGTACCAGGGCATCAGCTCATGAACCGTGTCCTGCTTCTCCAGCGTGGATACCAGGACGTTCCCCCGGTCGCTGTTGGAGACAACCGCCGACGTGAACTTGCCGGGAAAGCGCACGATACCGAACCCGTTCTCTTCGTAGCTCTTGTCGGTCTTCGAGGTGTAAGTCCACGTTCCGTCACCAAGATCCGCAACCTGGATTGCATCTTCTGCGGGCACAGCATCAGAGTGGTCCGGTATCCCGGATTCAATCGCGACTACGTCGCCCGCACCGGTCAGGTATGTGACAGACGCATCGGTATCAACCGTGACCTTCTTGTCAACGCTCTTGACCACCCTTGTGTTGTTCATGGAGTCGGTCACCTGCACGGCCGCGTCGGCCGTCAGAGTCAGCGTAACCGGCCGTTTCCCGCGGATCGTCCACAGCGTGTAGACGTTGCCCTTCGGCCCCTTGAAACGCAGGGCATAGGTGGTCAGTGATCCCGTTTTAAGCCACCCGTCGAAGTTGGCCTGGTTGAGGCGATCGCTCATAGTGGCATAGGCCGCGTATGACGGTTTGGGATCGCAATACGGGATACGTCGAATCAGGCCCGCACACGCATAGTGTTCAGCGCCGTAGTAGGACGCGGCGTCAAACGCCGACCAGCTTGCATAGAACCGTGTGACGCCGTAGGCCATACTGATCAGGGTAAAGCGGCTGTAGATGTCCATCTGCTCGCGCCATGAACAACCGCCGACCTCGGTGGGTACAAAGATGCCTTCGCAGTAGATCAGTGTTGGATTTGCCACGCCCACCTTGGCGTATTCGTTCTTCAGCTGGTAGAGGCGGTGCAGGCTGATCTGATGCAATTGCTGTTCCGGCAACCGCTCGAAGCCGCAGATGTCAAGCCCCGAGCCGTCAATCAAGCCCTTCATGGCGCCCGAACGAAGGAATGGGACGATGAAGAGCGGGTCTCCCCACGGCATCAGGACCTTTATGTGCGGCCATTTCTCGCGGATTGCCTCAGCTGCCGCTTTTGCAGTAACCGTGAATACGCGCAGGTTGTCTTTTTCCTCCGGCGTGTATTCATAGGGCGCACCACCCCAGTATTCAGGGTAGTTGCCCGTGGTCAGCCGGAGACTGATATGAGGCTCCGGGAAGAAGAACACGTGATCCGGCCGGAATTCCGGCGGGATCTTGTCCCAGGCCTCGGAGTAAACCTTGACGATTTCCTGTTTGTAGGCGTTGTACTTGGCCTGGTCATAGGGTTCTTCCCGCGCCCAGCCCTGCAACTGCACTTTCCAGGCGCCGTCAGGAAAGGCTGAGAAGTGTTCTTTGACACCCTTCAGGTTGTAGATGTCCCCGCCCTGTATGCTGCACCGCGCGCCGGCCGCAACCATCATGTTGACCTGGTGTTCCGGTTTGGGCGTATGGTGCCCGCCGTAATAACTCCAGTACCCGAACAAAGCACCTTTGCCCGCTTCCCACCGCGCAGACCGCGTGTCCGGCGCCAGACGTGCAAGGGACCGCTTCTCTTCCCACGTCCTGTCGCCCAGCTGTGCGGTGGCCACCACATCGTGGTAGCCATACAGCTTGACGGGTACTGTCAGCTTCGCCCGCTGCACCTGCCCCGGGGGCACCGTGAAGGCTTGTTCCTGCCGGTTGGTCTCGGTGCCGTCGTAGCTTCGTGTCACCACCGTGAGTTTCCCCTGGCACGGCTGCGCGGTTGTGTTCGAGAACACTGCTGTGTATCCCGGCACTTCCGGCTCCGTCCAGACGTGGCCGAACTTGTCCGGCTTGAACTCAAACGTAACAGGCGCCTCACCAAGCGTGGCGGCATAGACATGAACCGAGCTCGGTCGCCCGCCCTGGTGCCATCCGTAGCTGATCGGATCCGGGTACGAACGGTACTGGTATATCTTCTTGGTCAGTTCCACCTCGAAGATGTCCATATCCGAGAAAGACGATAGTTTCCCCGGATCCAGCGGGATCGTCACAAGCCACAGGTTTGCCTTCTTGCCGTTGCCAAGCGTTACGGGTACCGGTGTGGCGCCTGAACTCTCGACTGTGGCAAGCGGCACATTGGTAACTGCAAAGAACTCGGCGAACCCGGCTGACGGGCGGTAGAACGAAGCCGATACCACCGGTATCCCCTCTTTGTCTCCATCCGACGCACACACCAGGTACAGCCGGTCATAGGCGCGACGCGGGATGCGAAGCTGTATGCGGGCCGGGTCGCGCTGCAGGCTTCCGGCAAAACGGATCTCGTTCGCCGGCAGATATCCTTCGAGATGGCATTCACGGAGCAGGCTGCGGCCCACGTCAATGTGGTCATTGCCCTCGGCATTGACGCCGGGGAAAATGAACGGAACCGGGCCGACGTTAGTCAGCTGGTCGGGAACGGGAAGCGAGTCGGGCATGACGAATTCGTTTCCCAGAAACCCCCTGGCATTGGCATAACCACCCAGGCGAAGAGGCACGAATCCTTTCGGCTCCTTGTCCACCGACAGGGGCGTGATGGTCACAGACGCAAGGTGCACGCCGGCCGACAGTTCAACACGGGCAAACCCGTCAGGGCTGAGCGATCCGTCTTCTTTCTCCGCGATCAGCCTGTCGTCCACCCATACGCGCAGGCGGCCGGGCAGAAGGCTGACACGAAGATCAATCCACTTGCTGTTATGATCGGGCAGTTGTGCCATGGCCTCGGCAACAAGAATCCGGTAGTACTCCGGCCATCCCGGGAGGATCTTTTCGTGGCTCTGAAGGCAGTACCTCGTATCGTTGCCACGCGACACATTCCAGTCCGCATTCGATGTGAGGCTTGCCGAATCATACAGCGCTTTCTGGTGATCCCGGACACAGCAGTTTATCCACTCGCTGCCCCGGGTTGCCTGCAGGAAGAACTGCAGCCCCGGATCGTTGCCGTTCTTCTTGTTCAACACCAGCGACACCGCGACAGACGGGACGTCAACCGTGCGTAACCTGACCACCAGCCGGGCTTCGATCCCACCTGTCAGGTTGGTTTTTGTCTCGGCGTGGAACCCTGTTCCAGCCGCCGCGATCAGGATTTTGCGGCCAACGGCCTTGTCATCGCTGACTGAATTTGTGCCGGTTGCAACGCGCCATGAAGCATCGAACGCGGGCGTGAAGATACTGTTGAGGACCGGATCCGCGGCCCGGGCAACAGGAGCCAATCCAGTGACAGCAACCGTCAACATCAGAACTGTTCGCCTGAGCACGTGCATGCAATGAGTCTCCATCGTCCACCTTTCCATATCCCTGTCATTTCAACTCGATAAGCGTGCCTATTATCTTCACGTCCCTGTCGAGAGTCATAGTGCCGACACCATAGCCGTCATCCGCACCCCCGTAATGGAACACACCCGATACGGCTATCGACTTGTCATCATACGCATCCACTCCGCCGTCGTTGTCGAAATCCACCTCCAGGCGCGTACTGCCGGACTGGAGGTAGTTACGGAAGGAAAGACCACTGACAGTCAACGTGTCGCCGGCCGAGAAGTTGTTGGTCACGGCGATCAACAGGTGCTTGCCGGACCCGGCGTAGCTGACAGTGCCGACTTTGCCTGCCGCAGTTCCGCCATACACGGCATTGGTATCGGCAGTGTCCCACGTCATGCCGAAATCATCGGGAATCCGTATGACAATTGGAGTCCCGTTCCTGATACCCGGGTTGGTCGGGTCGTCTGTTACCGTAATGGCTGCAATGGCAACGGGGGCATACCCCCTCGCCATGTACAGATTAGTTGCGGAACTGATGTGTACGATCGCACCACCCAGGCCAACGTCGTTGGTCATCGCGACCATCGAATGGCTGTCGTCCGGCCCTCCCGTGTAGGGCAATGCCTGCGCAACCGGCACGCCAAGAACCAGCCCGGCGGATACCAGCGCGATTGTAGTTGCCCGTCGCATTGTCATTTTACCCGAACGACCATTTCATTCCGGGGCCCCGAAACTTACTGACCCGACTCGCAGATTATGGAGCCGATCGTACCGCGCGGAAACCGATGGTGTAGTGGAGACCATTGTTCCCGCAACCGGCCCAGAAACGGTCCGACACCCGCGCGCTGAGACTGTCCCCATTGTAGGTTCCGCCGCGATGACCGAGCTCCCAACCCGTTACTTCCCCGCCGACGAATCCAGGCCAGCTCGACTCATTTGCATAGCCACTGCTGCTGAGGACTCCGTCACCCGGAGCGTCCGTAAAACTCCGGCTGGCTGCAATCCCCACACGTACCGTTCGTTCATAGAGGTTACCGGACAGTTCCAGCGCACCATAGTATCCGGCCCCGGCGTTCTGGCGGCTGGAACTTGCATCAGCGAAGCAACCGCACCTGTACGCACCACCGGGAGAACATCCTGAGATCACGCAGTTCCCCTGGTTCGGCGTTTCAGACACAGAGCTCTTGCCTGTCATGGACGTTGTCTGCGTCTCCAGTGTCGTGTTGCCCCAGGCATATTCCCCTGCGACTGGGGACAGCGGCCCGCGGCATGCCTTCTCGAACTCCAGTTCTGTCATCGGCCGCAGGGCCGCCCAGTCGGCAAAGGCCTCGCCCCTATGCGGGTAGATGAAGTTGCACGCCACCCATTCACCATCGTTCGTCTGGTTCAGCAGGGATATATTGGCATTGGTGGCCGATCCGGCATTCTCGTTCGCATCACATCCAAAGAACACAGGGCTGCTGCCAGTTTTCTTGATGAAGTTGCGCCAGTTGACATTGAAATTCAGGCTGCTGTCTTCCATGTTAGCCTGCTGGGCTGGAGTGAGCGTGTTCAGAAAATCACAGTACTGCCGGTGCGACACCTCCGTCTTCATCATGTAGAAAGCCTTGTACCCTTTGGGGAAAGCGGCTGGCAGCGTTTTGCTGGTTGTGTCGTTGAAATCATCATAGGAGGTAACGCCGACCATCGAGGTTGAGTTGTTGTTGCCCAGGCTCCCGGCCCCGCCGCCGCCAAGCGTCAATTCACCTTCCGAGGTGATCTGAAACGCGGCACCGCTGGTACCGTTCTCGAACTGGCCCCTGACATCTGAGACACTGCCATCCCCCACGTAGAAGCTGCCTTGCGGCACGTAGACCATCTCTATCGCGAACACTTTTACCCGGGCCTTTTTGCTGGCCGACACCCCGTCAGCGGTGAAATTCCAGACAAACTGCATATCCGTATTGGCCACCGTACCGGTGCCGGATGCCGAACGCTGGATAAAAGCGCCTTTCTTGTCACCCGGCACAACAAAGTCGAGGGCGGTGCCCGTTCCCACGGTGAAACCGGCCGGGTTTGTACCACTGGCGCTGAGTGTGGCATGATTCCAGTTGGTGCCTGAATCAGTTGAGTACTTAGCAAAGACCCAGCAGGCATCATAATTGGTAGAGTCCCGCCACGAATTGTCCCAGGACAGATCGAACTCCACCTTCGCCAGGCCCGAGCCCGGACTTTTGAGGTCGGGATTGGCCACGACCACATTGTTGGCTGCGGCAATACCGGCAAATATGGGCAGTGTAAGGACTGCTACTACAAGTATTCTGGAGCTTCTCATATTCACCTCATGCGAGTTGAATGTGTCACTGTCGCCGTGAACCACCCGTCCCCCGATACCCATCGACAATATATGAAACCCGCCATACAGGCGAAAACGCTCGCTCGATATCCTGCGGCGGACACCGCACCATCATGAACACCGCCCCGCCGATAGACAGGCCCCGGTCCTGCTTCATCGCCATCGTCGCGTAACAGTCATTCCTGCCGCCGCAATGAAAGACGGTGGCAATAGTTACCGTCTTCCCATCATATGCATCGGCCAGGCCATCGTTATTGAAATCCAGTTCCAGGTGCGTGTTGCCGGTGTCCAGGTAGTTCTTGAAGGACAGGTCACTGATGGTGAGTGTGTCGCCGGCAGAGAAGTCGCTTGCGACGGCGATCATGAGGCGGTGATTCGCCCTCGTGTAGCTGACCGCACCGACTTTTCCCGCCGCAGTGCCGCCGAGCGTGGCTGTCATGTCTGTCTCATTCCACGTCATCGCGAAGCCGGCCGGGATCCGCACCACAATGGGGGTTCCATTCTTGATACCGGGAGCACCCGGATCATCGGTGATCGTGATCGTCTGTATTGCAGAAGGAACATATCCCCTGGACATGGACTTGTCCGCGGCCGAACCGATAGCCACGACCGAACCACCAAGCCCAACATCGGTTGTCATCACGGCAACGGCATGACTGTCGTTCAACCCTCCTCTGTAAACAGCGGCACATGCGGTCGCAACGCCCAGCGTCCACCAGGCTGACGTCGCAGTTATTGTCTTTCCCGTTCTCATGCGCATCTCACAGTGTTACGACACGTCCCCCCCGAGCCTGGAGCGGAACGGCTTCGCCGTTCCGGCCGGAACCGCGCAGCGGTTCCGCTCCGGTCCGTGTTACGGCGCCGTCCTCACGGCACGCCAACCGTAGTAGTACTGGAGACCTGTATTCGTCAGGTTCGCCATGTAGCGGTCAGAAACGCGCAGGTCAGCACTGGCCGATGTGAAACCGCCGCCGCGCATCCCAACGAGCCAGCCTGTCACCTGTCCACCGACCAGTCCCGGCCATGTCGCCTCATTCGCATATCCGTTGACGCTCAGGATTCCGTCCCCATGGGTTCCGTTGAAATTCCTGCATGTCGCATCACCCACACATACCGCCCGTTCCCACAGGTTTCCCGACAGGTCAAGAGCACCGCAGAAACCTGCCCCGGCTTCCTGGCGACTGGAAGTTGCGTCCGCATAGATGCCGCAGCGAAAAGAACCGCTGGGCAGACAACCAGATAGATGACAATTGCCCTGGTCTGGTCTCTCCGAGGCCGTGTTCGCCCCTGACAATGACCCTGTCAAAGGCTCCACTATCGTATTGCCCCACGCACATTCGTTCGCCACTGGGGAGATCAGCCCGCGACAGGCCTTTTCGTATTCCAGTTCCGTCATTGGCCGCAACCCTGCCCAATCGGAATACGCCGCTCCTTGAGGAGGATACATGTAGTTGCATGCCACCCACTCCCCATCGTTAGTTTCATTCAGCCTCGCTGCATCAGCCGCGGTGGAACTACCGGCGTTATTGTTTCCGTCACACCCGAAGAAGACCGGGTTCCCGCTTGTCTTCTTGATGAAGTTGCGGAAGACCTGGATGTAGTTCAAGCCGCTGTCGTGCATGTTCGCTTGTTGAGTCGCTGTCAACGTGTTGAGAAAGTCGCAGTACTGCCGCTGGGAGACCTCCGTCTTCATCATATAGAATGCTGCGTACCCCTTTGGAAAAGCGGCAGGAAGCGTTTTGCTGGTTATGTCGTTGTAGTCCTCCAGGGCACCGGCATGCATACCGGCCCGATTGTTGTTGCCCAGACTGCCCGCCCCACCCCCGCCCAGCGTCAGTTCACCTTCCGAGGTTATCAGGAACGGAGTACCGTTGGTGCCGCTTTCGAACTGGCCCCTGATTGATGATATACTGCCGTCGCCAACGTAGAAACTGCCTTGCGGCACATAGACCATCTCTATGGCGAACACCTTCACCCTGGCACGCTGGCTGGCAGTCACACCGTCAGTTTCGAAATCCCACACCAGTCGCATAGCCGTGTTGGCTACCGTTCCTGTGCCCGGCGAGGAACGCTGGATGAATGCACCTTTCCTGTCTGGAGGCACGACGATATCGACGCCGGTTCCGACACCCGCGGTGAACCCCACGGGGTTGGTCCCGCTCTCGGCCAGCGTTGCATGGCCCCAGTTGGTTCCCGAGTTGACAGAGTATTTGACGAAAACCCAGCAGGCATCGTAGTTGACCGGATCCCGCCAGGAGTGGTCCCATGAGAGGTCGAACTCGACTTTCACCAGGCCCGAACCAGGCCCTTTCAGATCGACATTCGTAACAACTACGTTGTTGCCCGTCGCCCGACTGCCTGACAACATTATCCCAGCGGCCAGCAGCAAAAGGACCTCAGCCGTTTTCATGCCGTACCTCCCCGCCACTCTGTCACAGGCTCACACGGCAGTTTCCTGCCCGCCGTGCACAAGCCCTGACTCACCGCACGCCATCGCTCAATCCGGAAAAGGATGACACCAACGGTCAGCTCCTTTTCCCACGGTACGATTCCACATCGGTGCAAACTGCAGTGGACAACCCGCTTCTTGATATAGTACTGTTTGTCCACACAGTCTGAAATGGGTCTTTGTGCATAAAACATGTGCATTTGTGCTTGGAGTACCAGTACGATCTGTGTCACCTTGACCGTGATCATCCTGCATCCACACTTGAGCACATGGAGCAGACCCATGCATCGCAGAATGGCGAAACCGAAGATAACGGGCTACACATGGCAGGGAACGGCGGGAACGTGTCCCCGTCTGATGGGCGTCTTCCAGTGCCTCTGCAACCAGCATGGCTACGGTTCCTACAGGCACCCTCAGTGGATACTGGACTACAGCTTCACACCTTTCGGTTCTTTTAGAACAAGACGCAACACGGGTCCGTGGATCCCGAGGCCCGCCCATGAGGCACATCTTTACGCACCGGACATGCGCTACTGGGAAGACACTTCGAGTTGCGGTTCAAGAACGGCACACAGTGTCTATGTCGTGTTCGCTGGCGGGGAGAAGTGCGGTTTGTCCAAACTCGTGTCGTCCGCCGCGTATGCCCGCTTCGCAGACCCAAACGGCGAACTTAGCGCCCTGCTCTCCCACGTCCTGACCTTGTCACGAGAAAGAGGAGAGGACGCTTTCTGGCCTGCTCAGGCACTCCTGTGCAATATCGTCGGCCTGCTGGACCAGGCAAAACCGGCGGACGGAAACCACTACATAATCCAGCCATCGGGAACGGGACCGGTCCAGTCTGAGATGGTTTCGAAAGTCCGTGCGTACTGCCAGGAACACCTTGCAGAACACATCGGCCGTCACAGCCTGGCACAACACCTGGGTATGAGCATTTCGACGCTGGCTCACAGATACCAGAAGGAGACCGGGGAATCACCAATGGCAACATTGATGGGTATCCGGCTCAATCTGGCGAAGGGTCTGCTGCTCAAAGGCAACAAACTGAAGGCGATCGCCGAACAGACGGGCTTCTGCGACGCGTTCCAGCTGTCCAAGATATTCAAGAAATGGGAGGGTGTGTCCCCCCGCGCATTCCTCAAGTCCATGAAGGCTGTTCGAAACTAGACAAAGCGTCTGAAGTCTTTCGTTCGTTGTGATTCGTGGCCCACCGCAAAGCGTGTCAAAACCCTCCTTTACGCAGTGCTCCTGTCAGAGTAGTTTCCGTCAATTGGATAGCAGCTCTCCACCACGGGAGGCAGGTTCATGACGACCAGATCGACGCAGGGCACGTATGTCAAAAAGGCCGGGAACACCATACGTCTCGGCAATCGCCATGTTGAACTTGGATTCGACCTCAAGTCAAACGGAGCACTGGTGTCCCTCCGGGACCGACGCAGCAATACCGAGTTCATTCGCGACTCAACCGCGCCGCGTATCCTCTACCGTCTGTCGCTTTACGACCAGAAACGAAAGACAGCTACCATTGACAGCCGGCAGGCCCGCAAGTCGCGCTGGTCCGTAACTGATGCTGCGGATGGCAGAACCCTTGTCCTTGAAAGCAGCAGCTTCCCCGGCCACGGGATCAGTGTGCGTGTGGAGGTAAGCCTGCAGGCTGACAGCCAGCTCAGCACCTGGCACTTCCATGTGTCCGGTCTCCGCCCCCACCAGTCCCTCTACCTTGTGGAATGCCCGATCATCTCTGGTGTCCTCAAGGTCGGAGACGGAGTCCCGGGCGAAGTCCTCGCCACCCCGCGCCAGGGGGCAGGTTACCTCTTCCGCAACCCGTATCCTGTCGTTGACGGCCTCCCACTGATGTCCGGCAAGGGTCCGGATCAGCCGGCAACGGGCATAGGCCAGTTCAGCCAGTCGTATCCCGGAAACCAATCCATGCAGTTCATGCTCTATTACCACAGCAGGGCCGGGCTATACCTCGCCTGCCACGATGCCGGAATGCACGTGAAGCGTTTCGTGTGCGGATACGTTCCCGAGTTCGGGCCGAGCCCGGCACTGGTGATTGGCCATGACCAGCCGGACCTGCCGGGGCGGAACGTTGACATCACGTACGACACTGTTCTCGGGGTCTTCCATGGTGACTGGTATGACGGCGCCGACATCTACAAGCGCTGGGCAAGACAGCAATGGTGGTGTCGCCGTAAGCTCGCTGAACGCGATACCGCGGAATGGGTCCGAAAGGGCTTTGGCGTCTGGCAGATGTCGAATTTCCATATCCCAAAAGTCAAACTCAACCATTCCCTGAACCAGATAGCGAACGAGGTCAACGGCATCGCCAAGGACACCGGCGTGCCCCTCGCGGCGTTGATCTTCAACTTCGAAAAAGGCGGCGCATGGACCGGTCCCAAGGGATTCCCCCCCAAGGAGGGCATTCCCGCGTTCCGGAAGGCCATGCAGAAACTCAGGAAGGCCGGGAATCACGGGTTTGTCTACATGCCGGGGGGACAATGGTACGTTGCCATCGATTCGTATAACCCGCCATTCGACAGCCGCAAGGCTTTCCGCAAGGAAGGTTTCCCTAACGCCATCGTCGGCGCCGACGGCAAGAAACACCTGTGGTCCTGGTATGGCGGGTGGCATGTCTCCCGCATGTGCCCGTCAACACAGCATGTGCAGGAACTGACTGATGACCTGCTGCTGTCTTCCTTGAAATGGGGCGCTACAGCGGTGCAGATCGACAACTTCCCCATCGGCACTCCGGAGGCTTGTTTCAGCACAAAGCACGGGCATACCCCGGGCCATGGGCCATGGTATGCCGATGCATGGCGCAGGGTCCTGGAGACCACCCGACGCAAGGCAAAGGCACTGAATCCTGAATGTGTGATCACGACAGAAGGTATTGCAGAGACCTACATCCCCTACGTCGATCTCTTCGACCAGCGCGCCGGCAACATGGAGTACTTCGGCCACTGGCACGAAGCGGACCCGATGCACGGAGAGCCCATTCCCCTGTTCAACTACGTTTACAGCGGGTACATCGGCGCATATCTTGCCGCATATCCCGAGTGCAACCGGCCGGAAGTGCTCTACTGGACAAGGTCGCTCGGGAAGGCGCTCACGCAAGGCTGTGTGCCTTCCAGTGGTCGGTATTTCCCCGTCCCGAAGCAGTCCAACCCCGTGACACTTGCTTTCTACAAGAAGGTGGTACGGTCCGCCGTCCGGGACTGCTGGAAGTACATCATGTTCGGTGAAATGCTGCACGCACCGGCAATTGTTGTTCCGCGTATGGAGGCATCCTACGTCCGGTTCACGGGCGAGGATCTCGACCACCTGCTGCCCCACAACCGCCACGTGGTGACGGATGACGCAGTCCAGCATTCCGCATGGCGAGCCGCTGACGACACACTCGCCTGGATCTTTGTGAATATCAGTCGCAAACCCGTTCGCTTCGACGTGGTACTCAGCGATCCATCAAATAGCAGTACGCCACGGCGAATCACAATCAGTCGTGACAGTAAGCGGAGCGTTGTGACGGAATCGGCGCGCCTGCCGCGTAAGACTCGCGTAAGCATGGCGCCATTGTCTGTTGTCGTTCTCGAAGCACATACCCGATGAGGCCCATCATGCCAACCAAACCAATGACCCAGAAAGAACGGTTCATCCGCACGCTTCAGTTCAAACCGGTTGACCATGTCCCGGTAATGGAAATAGCTCTCTGGCAGCAGACGCGGGAGCGGTGGGAAAAAGAAGGCATGCCGGCCAACACTCCGACCGGCCTGATGTACGGAAATGACTACTTCGGTCTTGAGGGTTACGACACGGTCCACATAAACGCAATTGGACCCGTACCTTCAATCCCGGAAGCCACGCTGGAGGAGACAGACACCTACGTCGTATTTATTGACGGCATGGGCCGCAAGCACAAGGCACTGAAGACGGGCACCGTCGGCGGGATGCGCATGTCGATGGACCAGTACCTGGAGTTCCCCGTACGGGACCCCGCCAGTTTCAGCGAGTTCAAGAAACGCTACGAAGGGCCCGTGTCAGAACGCTATCCCAAGAACTGGCTCGACATCGCACAGCGCCTCCAGACCTCAACAAAACCCCTTACGCTCCTTGACCCTCTCTCCGGGACTTTCGGATACTACAGCATGCTCCGCAACTGGATGGGAACCGAGGGCGTCTCGTACATCTTCTATGACTACCCGAAACTGATCGAGGAATGCCTTGAGTTCCTGACTGACTTTGCCCTGCGCGTCCTGAAACCAGCCCTGGAGAAGGTGAAATTCGATTTTTATTACATCCACGAGGACATGTGTTTCAAGAACGGCCCGCTGGTATCACCCGATCTGTTCCGCAAGTATTTTGCGAAACACTACAAGACGTTCATCGGTTTCCTGAGATCCCACGGTGTCAAGGTGATACTCGTGGACACAGACGGGAACCACGACGTGTTGACCGACATATTCCTCGAGACAGGAGTCGACGGATTCGGTCCCATAGAACGAGCCGCGGACATGGATCCGGTGGCCATACGGAAAAAGTACGGCAAACGCGTGGCAATGGTCGGGGCTGTTGACAAGCGTGAGATAGCGAAGGGCAGGAAGGCAATTGACCGTGAACTCGACACCACCGTTCGCCCGATCCTCGACCAGGGCGGATTCATCCCCACAATCGATCACGCCGTGCCGCCTGATGTCTCCTTCAGTGACTTTCAGTACTACCTGGAGAGGAAGCGCGCCATCATCATGGGGAAAGGATGAACGGAAAGGCTTCCAGCAAGGTGGGAGCCTCAACACCTTGCGGCGATGGCACCGGACTTGAACATATCGGACATCGCCGAACATGGTTCGGCTCCTACAAGGCGGAAGAACCGAGCAATCCTGTCTGGCCGTGGCCGAGGAATCGTAAATGAAAAGCAAATCCCCCCACCAGTCCCCCCTTCCTGCCAAACGTCCTTTCGAATGGCCACGGCATGCGCAATACGCCGTGAGCATGACTTACGACGACGGGAACCCGAACAACCTCGACCAGGCTATCCCCGACCTGGAGGCGCACGGCTTCAGGGGTACTTTCTACCTGCAGACGGGGCGTTCGGACGTCCAGGCCCGGGCCGCTGACTGGCGTAAAGCGATGGGTAACGGCCATGAGATCGGGAACCACACTGTGCGCCACCCCTGCCGGGCAGGGGGATACGGCAGCAATATCCCGTCGTGGCTCCCGCCTGCAATCCAACTCGAGAACTTTTCACCTGGCGACATAAGACACGAAATAGACGAGGCGGCGGAATGGTTGAACAACAATATCGGCCGTGATCCCGGCCGCACATTCGCCCACCCGTGCTGCGATACCGCCATAGGCAAGCCGCCAGACGAGGCCTCGTACGATGCGGCCATCAAGCGTCACAACAAGGCAGCCAGGATTGGCGGCAACAGGTACAACGACCCCGCCGCGTTGAATCTCCTCCGCATATACGGGTTCTATGTTCTGCGCCCCACGGCCGAGGCATTCATCGATATCTGCAGACAGACTCAACCCGGGATGTGGACAGTGCTGATGTTCCACGGCATCGGGGGTCCATCCCACACGGTGGAAAGGCCCGTTCACCAGGCTCTCCTCGAATTCCTGTCCAAACAATCCGCCTGGGTGGCCCCGGTCCGGGACGTTGTGGCATATCTGATCGCTACGACTCGGCATTCTGAAACAAACGGCCGGTAGCCGTCGCTGACTCCGGCATACCAGCCCTCCCCGATTATTGGCAGCCGAGGTAGGGACCGAATCGACACCGCAGTCGAGGTGCCGTTCGGTCCGCCGGCAACTATAGGACACACGTGCCCATACTGTCGCCGCGCCCCTGTGCACATCCTCCATAACATCGCTTGCCTGTTCGCCGGTTCTCTGTACCATCCTTCCTGCTGATGGAGGTGTTGCCGGGATGACTCAGATTGCCGTCTTATGGAAAGAGGGACCTGTACAGGGCACCCTGACGGTGACGCATGGCAGCCTCCATGGCCTCAAGATCGCGACAGGCAAGGGACGAGTCGGCAAGGATCATTTCAACATTACCTCCAAGGGTCCCTGCAGACTGGAAGCAGCCCTTGCCGATACAAGCGTAGCCCCGGGTTCAGATGCCAGCCGCGTCATCCTCGCCACATCGACTCCATTTGCCTTCTTTCTGCGCGACGTCACGGAGGCAAACCCGATCCTGCTTCCCGCACTCGGCGTTGCCATAACCCCGCTATCTGACGGACGCAGCTATCCCCAGGTTGAATCTGCAATCCGGGATCGCGGCGGACAGCGACTGCTGGACCAGATCGCCGGAGAACCCGAGGAAACGGTTTCCACGTCGCGCGCCGCCACGCGTGCCCTGCATGGACCAACATGGCTCGGCCTCAGTCGCGACATACGTCTCTTTCAGGTCTTCTACAACGCGGCCAGCCAGGTTGAGGTTATTCCAAGGAGGCACGGCGACGGTTTGCCGCTTCCTGAAACAGACAACAAGAACGTCACATATCACTTTCCCGTCGGTCGCGGAGAGGCATGCGTGGAGGGCATCACTCGACGGCTTGAGGACGGTTGCCTGCCCATCCTGCATCACGAAGTCAACGACGCCGGAATCCGTTACCACATGACTGCGTTTGTCGCCCTGCGCCAGCACAAGCTCATGGCAAAACAGCTCCGCGGCACCCACTACCTTGTGGCCGACGGCTTCGGCGCCGGGCACATGTTCACCGAGGACCAATCGAAAGAGTTCGAGAAACTGAAGGCCGGGGAACTCGATCAGCCGGACGCACCGGTCCTGTTTCTGAAGATGGCAATCACCAATCCTTCTCCCACCCCGCGCTATGCATGGATAAAGGCACCGGTACCCGGTCCGCTTGCCGAAGGCGAAGGGGTTGCTTTTGACGGTAAGACCGGTTTCGCCAGCTTCAGGAAGTCGGGCCGTGTTTTCTGCCTGGGCCGACTTGACGCACATCCCCTGCCCCAGACCGAACTCGCCCTGCTGCTCCCGCCAAAAGGGACCGTTGCCGCCGAGTTCTTCATTCCGTACCAGCCATTGTCCGATGCCGATGCCCGTGCCCTTGCCACGGTTGATCTCGAACACGCCATGCGTGAGTGTCGCAACTTCTGGCGGCAGAAGCTGGCCTCCGCCGGCCGGATCAGCGTACCCGACCCGGTCGTGAACGATATGATACATGCCGGGCTTCTCCACCTGGACCTCGTGACCTACGGGCGGGAACCTGACCAGGCCCTCACGGCAACCATCGGTGTCTACTCGGCCATCGGATCCGAGAGCGCCCCGATAATCCAGTTCTTTGACTCCATGGGCTGGCACAAGGTTGCGGAGCGTTCCCTTGAGTACTTCCTTGAGAAGCAGCATCCGAACGGTTTTATGCAGAATTTCGGCGGCTATATGCTCGAGACCGGCCCGGCACTCTGGAGCATGGGCGAGCACTACCGCTACACGCGTGATGACCGGTGGGTCAAAAGGATTGCCCCGAAACTCGTAAAAGCCTGCGAGTTCATGCTCGAATGGCGGAAGAGGAACATGAAACCGGAGCTGCGTGGACGCGGTTACGGACTTCAGGAAGGCAAGGTTGGTGATCCCAACATCCCGACTCACTACTTCATGTTGAATGGCTACGCGTTTCTCGGGATGAGCCGCGTCGCCGAAATGCTGAAACACGTCAACCCGAAGCAGTCGAGGCGATGGGAACTGGAGGCAGAAGCTTTCAGGCAAGACATCGTTGCCGCATTCCGTGAAGCGGTCGGACGATCACCCGTGGTTCCACTGGGCGACGGGACGTGGGTCCAGACAGCGCCTCCATGGGCCGAGGCAACCGGCCCTGTCTGCCTGTATGCAGAGCCGGGCGAGTACTGGACACACGGGTCCTACCTCTGCCACGATTCACTGGTCTCTCCCCTCTACCTCGTGTTCCAGGAGGTACTCCCGCCGAATGACCCGATCGTGGAATCGCTTCTCCACGTACATGCCGAGATGATGGCTGTCCGGAACGTTGCGACCTGCCAGCCGTACTATGCCAGGCATGATTACGTCCACCTGCGCCGCGGGGAGGTGAAAGCCTACCTGAAGACATATTTCAACGCGTTTGCCGGCCTGGCCGACCGTGAAACATACAGTTTCTGGGAACACTACCACCACGCGTCCCCCCACAAGACGCACGAGGAGGCCTGGTTCCTGATGCAGACACGCTGGATGCTGTGGCTCGAGGAAGGCACGGTGCTCAAACTCCTGGCCGGTGTGCCCCGCGCCTGGCTGGACAGCGGTCGCAGGATCGAACTGCAGAGTGTCGCCTCGGCTTTCGGCCCCGTGACCGTGGATGTACAGTCAAAGGCAGACGCTGGCGAGATTACCGCCACTGTACACTGCCCTGGCAAACGCCGGCCTTCCTCTGTCGTACTGCGCCTGCCCCACCCCACGGGGAAGAAAGCGAAAACAGGCGCCGGAGGAGTGTACGATCCGCAGAAAGAGACAGTGACAATCACGCCCTTCCGGGGCAGCGCAACAGTAACACTGAAATTCTGAAACAATGCGGCACAAACGGGGAGCAGACTCGTATGAAGATACATATCACATGCATCGCGCTGACGGCAGTACTGGTAACCACTGCCCTGTCTGATGAGTTGACCATTGTGAAGGACGGAGTAGCAGGACTGTCCATAGTCATTCCTGCAAAGACCGAATTCGATGGTTACCTGGACGCAAAGAAGGCCGAGGTCGAGCAATACCTGAAGAAGTACAACCCCACCATGGACCCTGCTTCGTTCAAGACGCTCCTGGACCAGCAAATTGGAGTGGTACAGGCCGACATGAAAAGAGTCGGTGACGAGGAGAAACTTGCCGCCGAAGAGCTGCAGACATGCCTGAAGAAGATAACCGGCGCCGTCATTCCAATTCAGACCAATGCAGCGGACAAGCTGCCGGACGCTCCTGCCATTATCCTCGGCACATCCCTTGCAAAGGCAGCCGGCCTTGAGCAGGAAACAGCCGCGTTGAAGCCGGATGGTTTCATCTGCCGCGTCAAGGGACAGCACCTCATCCTCTCCGGACGCCGGGCCCGTGGAACGCTCTATGCCGCGTATCACTTTCTCGAGAGCCTGGGTGTCCGGTGGGTAATGCCGGGGGATTTCGGTGAAATACTTCCCGATACGAAGACCGTAACGACTTCTGCGAACGCAACAGAGAACCCGTCTTGCAGCCAGCGATACTGGTGGTGCACATACGGGCAGGGAGACGGCTACGCGCGCTGGACCCTTCGCAACAAGGGCAATTTCGTGCGCGCCCTGGGCGATCCCGTCATAGCGCAGGGTCATGCCCTCTCGGGGCCGCTGCGCTGGGGCGCAAAGAACCAGGTCTATGCCGTCATGAAGAAAGTTCAGAAGAAAACCCAGAAGAAGCTTCCGGACGGCACCACCGTAGAGGAGACAAACGAAGTGGAAGAACTGCAGCTTCCGGACGAGTATTTCGCCATGAGCCGCAGCCAGACGGTCCAGAGCGCCCCGAACATGTCCAATCCCAAGGCGTGGGACCTGTATGCCGATTCCTACATATCGACACTCAACCGCTCGCCCGGCGATGCCTATCTCTCGATATCCGCGGAGGACGGCCTGACTCTCGATGACCGGCCTGAGAGCCGGAAGCTCGACGTCAACGAGTACGACTGGACGATAGGCGCCATGTCGGCAACAGACCGGATGTGGTTCTTCCACAACCGCGTGATCGAGAAAGTCCTGAAAGTGCACCCCAAAGCCAGGTTCGGTGTTCTTGTCTATGCTAACAACACCATGCCCCCGAGGGTTGAACACGTTAACCCGAACATGGCCCTTGTCTTTGCCCCGCTCGACATCTGCCCGATGCATCATGTGCGTGACGAAAAATGCAGGACCAACCGCTCCTACCGGAAATGGCTGGAAGCGTGGATGGCCCAGGCAGAGGCAGTCGGGGCCGAGACCTACTACTACGACTACGATCCAATCGGTTTCTCGTGGAACCTGGCAATGATCTGCCCGCAGTGGGGCATCATCGGTAAGAACTACCCCTACTTCCATTCGCTCGGCATGGATGGCCATACCACGCAGGGCCACGATGACTGGGCAGCATCCGGCCTGAACCACTGGCTCATGATCCGGCTCTACTGGAACATGGACCAGGACTACAAAACCATCATCACCGACTACTGCAAGACGAGGTTCGGCGCAGCTGCCGACGCGATGGCGGAATACTACAACATCCTTGAGAAGCGGATGGACGAGATCAACGACATGACATCAAACGAGGTATGGGGAAACCACATCATCCTTACCGAGAAAGTCCGCGGCCGTTGCCGCGCATCCGTCCAGAAAGCGCTTTCCCTGGCAGATACGCCACGCGCAAAGGCACACGTCGAAACCATGTCGGACATCCAGGAAAGCACAGATGCCTTCTGCGATGCAATAGAACACGCCAGGGATACCGGGGACTTCGCCACGGCTGCAAAAATGACAGAACCCGTTTTTGCCGTGGCCGATAAGCTGAACAAGCTCTACCCCTACTTCATGAATCCGGCACGGCTCAAGAAGGACCAGACAGCACAGTTCCTGACCGGCGGCTGGTACAACAAGTACCTCGAGTTCGGGAAGGTGATCAGGGGGTCAACCGCGTCGGTCATCCTCCCCAGGACCATGAAGATCGCTCTTGATACGGATAACATCGCCTGGGCAAAGGGCTGGCACAAACCTGAAACAGACGTATCCAAGCTGCCAGATGGAGACTCTACTGTCGTACCGGACGCAACCTTCGGCACGGAACGCGAGCCGGCAGGTTTCTTCTACCGCACAGACGTGGAAGTACCCGCCTCTTTTGCGAACGCAAAGAAGGTAGTCCTCTACTTCCCCAGCATCATTGCGCGGGCGGTACAGATATGGATCAACGGCCAGCAGGTCGAGTTCGACTATGGAACCTACAAGGACACCACCTGGCGTGGACCCGATTACTTCTGGGTCGACTACAACCACCAACAGCAGTTTGATGTGACGGCGTATGTCAAGGCCGGCGCGGCCAACACCATCGCCTTCCGTGTCTTCAAAAGCTACGATCACGGCGGCACGTATGATCGAGCCTTCCTGCTGGCCAACCCGCCGCAGCCCGAAAAACACTGAAGCATCACCTGCTTGAAGCCGGTGGGTTCGAATCCTGTCGAATGCAATTTGACTCAAAAACAATCCGATTCCCAAGGTAGGGCGGGGCCGCCGGACCCGCCGAATTCCAAGGAAATACAGACGGCGCGTCCGGCGGCCGCGCCCTACCCGCTGCCGCGCTTGTCCTGCAGACTTCGTACCCCTATTTTTCGCCTGCAAGGCGAGGGGTTCCACCATCCCCGATGGAGACACTGACGCGGGGGCACCATTCGACAGACTCAGGGCAGGCAGCCAAGGCCTACGAGTCATCATCGGTGAAATAGCTGATGGTGTAGTAGAAACTCTTTATACCCAGCGTGCCCATTAACCCCACAAATGCACATGCCTGCCCGTCCATATCCTTCGGGAAATCAAGTCCCCAGACGTTGACCACCAGGTAGACAATCAGGATATTGACAGCCAGGTCCAGCGACGGCGCAATTAGCGACCTCGGCAGGTCAACGATGATGACCGCCGCAATCCATGTGATCATGTCCCCGGCCACCATGCCGAGAACCAGTCCGTGGATCGAAGGACTTGCCGACTTCTCGCCCCTGACGAGGAAGATCACCGCCACCAGCCAGAAGATAGTGCGTATGATGAACGAGACCAGGTCGGCATTACGCGGATCCCGATTCATCCTGCTACTTCCAGATCATTACGAAATCGGCGGCATCGGCCGGAAGCGAGAAGCGTGTGACGCCTTCAGCAGTGCTGAATTTCAGATCGCCATGCTTGACGCTCTTCATCGACTTGACAGGGAAAGGCAGCCGTGCACCCACCTCGAGTTTCCCGATGCGCTCACCGGTCCAGTTGAGCACCGTTATCACGGCGCCCGCATCGGACAACAGCAGCGGTGTTTCCACGCAGGGCACATCGACTGTAACCGGGGCCACGACACCGGCTTCCTTGACTGGATGCGTAATCCAGTCCCTCAGCGGCTTCGACCATCCCGCGGCGAGGCCATCCTTAACTTCCCGGCATGAGCGGGCATACGATATACCCGGGAACCAGGCAAAGTGGTAGACGTGTCCCTTTTTTACCTGCTTTGTAACCACACCCGCCTGGCCATCGTCAAACGTGCCGAGAACTGTAAGCTTGTTCGTATCTGAGAGTTCGGATCTGGGCCCTATCGAATCAAACTGACCAAGCACTCCGTTCCCCTTCCTGGTTTCCTGCAGGTTGGCCGCATTGGGAATCAGAAGGCGTTCGCGCGTTTCCTCGTCTATGCCCATGTCCTTGCGCATCCACTCAGAAGGCTCATTGTACCTGTCTGCCTGGCAGGCGCCGGCCACGGTCACCAGCACCCCGCCAGCCTTAACCCATTTTGACAGTTCGGCAAGGCCTTCTGCAGGAACATTCGGTTCAGTGACATACAGCACCCTCACTGGTGCGAGGCCTGCCGCCGACAGATCCTCTTCCTCAATGATATCAGCGGGGATATTGGCATGCTGCAGGGCCATGTAGAGGTCATACGTTTCCGCCATGTAATCGACCGTCTGCCCGTTCAGACCCACGTTCGTCGCGTCCTGGATCGATCGCGGGTGCGCCTCATCTTTTGCGTCCCATGCCATCGCGCTGCGCGGCATCAGGATGGCCACTTCCGACCCCGGCATACGGCCCGGCCAGAGCAGTTCCTCGGCCGCACCGATCATGCGGTGCGCCTCTGCCATTTTGGGTAACACCTTGACGTTCTCCGAGTAGCAGTTTCCCGGGAAGTTGTATTCAGGACCGAAAACGAAGTACTTGATGCACTTCCCGCCGCATCCGACGATGGTAACGATCTTCTGAAGTATCCCGTTCTCCCGCTGCCCGGCTGTCCTGGGTATCACGTACCCGCCGAAATCCACCCCGCCCTTCTTTGCCCCGGCGCGGAGCCTGGCGCAGTAATACGACCACTGCGAAGCCATTCCGTCGCCGAACCAGTCCTCAGTCCAGAGCATCGTGCAGCCGCGCATCCGTCCGAATTCAAGCCAGTCATGGCCGCCCATGGCTGCATCAGGGCTTTGCTTGTCCGGGTTGTTGGCCACTGCACCCGGTACGTAGAACCGGCCGGCAAAGAAGTTCCAGTTAACCAGGATCGGCATGTTCGTATAGAAAGCCTTTTCGAGCGCGCGGGTGGATACGGCAAAATGCCGTGCCGAGTCCCAGGCAAAGAAACGCATCGTCCAGTAGAACAGTTTTTTCTGCGGCAGTTCCTTTGCCTCGCTGCGCCCGAGCGGAAGCGCCTCTTCCCACCTGGCGGCGCCGACATCCCTGGGTTTCAACCCCTGCTGTTTCAGGTAGTCACGGAACCTCTGCATCCCTGCCATGCTGTTGGTGAGAGCCTTGAACATCGACGGGAAATACCAGCCGGGCTCGTCCGACATGGCAAACACGGCCATATCCTCGCGTGCGTAACCGGCGTTGGTATATGGGCTCACCTGCTCCATCGCCCATTTGTCGACCGCCTCCGGCGTAATCGAGGCGTCGTAGTCAAAAGCATATCCGGGCGGATTGTAGACCGCCCATGCCGTCCTTCGATTGCCGGTAGCCAGCAGCTGCTCCCGCTGCTTCTTATCTGGAGGCAGCATGATCGCGCTGAATCCGCCGCCCGCCAGGGCGGAGATACCTTCCTTGAGAGCAATACCGTCGTTGTCGCCACCGATGAACCGGTCGACTATAGGGAATTTGCGGGGGCGTTCATTGGTCGCAACACTCGCTGTTTTGATCGCATCCCAGTAACGTCGATTGTATTGCGCCATGGTGACTGCGCGCGGGATCCCCTGCGCATCCTTCGAGATCAGGACTCCGAGCGAAGGTCCGTACAGTTCGCCGTCCAGCACCTGTACAACGTTGGAGCCGCCGTCGAACCTCACCTCGGCCTGTACCTGCGCCGGATCGGCAATACCGTTGAAGGACAAATGGGTCACCAGTGGGAACCCGCCCATGTAGTTGTTCGGATAGGAATTCGCAGCGGTGAAGTGTTCCGCATGCTTACGGTCGAAATTCGTCCATACGGACCACCCGTCCCCTTCGACCTGTACAGCCGAACCCTGGACACCGAAGGTTATCGAGAACTTCTTTCCGTCCGGCTTCTTGCCCTCGGAGGTAATAACCCGCGCACGCCACTGGAAGAGCGGTATCTGGTCCGGCTTAAGGGCCGCATATGTGAGGGGAGAACAGAGGGAAAAGACAGCAAGACAAAATGCAGCCTGCAACCCGATCGGCATCCTCATGGGTAACCTCCATGCAGGCGCAGGTCAGACCGGGCATCCCTCATATGGGGACTTAACCACCCGGAGAAATCACTCCGTCTGCGTTTCGACCTTTGGATCTTCCACCGGTGGAGCTTCTTCCGTGACAGCCTCAACAGCAGGGGCCGCCTCTTCCTCAACAGCAACCGGTTCTGGAGCGTCAATCGTCTCCACCGGCAGTGCTTCTTCCGTTGCCGCTTCCGTGTTGCCTGCGCCTTCCTCCACGTTGAGATCTTCAACTGCAGGGGCTTCAGGAACCGCCGCTTCGTCTTCTTTCACTGCTTCTTCCGGTACAGCTTCGCCGGGAACGTCTTCGGCCGGCTTCTCCTCCGGCGCTTCGACTGTCTCCGTGATTGCCGGCTCAACCTCTACCGCCGGCTCAGCAACAGCCTCTGCCTCCACCGCCTCAACTGCCTCAACCGGCGCAGCCGGCTCCTCCGCAACATCCTCTTTCACAGGCACTTCCGGCTCAACCGCCGGTTGCTCTTCTTCCACCGCTCTTGCCGGAACAGCCTCTTCCGCTATTGGTTCAACTGCCGGTTCTTCCGCTGCCGGCTCTACGGCTGTCTCCTCAATAGCGGGCTCAGCCTCTATTCTTTCTGCCGGCTCCTTGACTTCCGGCTCTGCGGGTTGTTCGGCCACCACCGGCGCAGCTTCTTCTGCCACCTCAGGCATGGCGACGGCCTCGGCTTCCGGGGCTTTCTCCTCCGCCACGACTTCAGCTTCATCCTTCTTTACGGCTTCAGCGGGGGCAGGAACCGCCTTCTTTACAGCTGCCGGTTTCTTTGCGACTTCAGTTTCCGGCTTTGCCGGTTTGGCCACTGGCTTCTCCACTTGCTCGGCCAGCGCCCTGGCCTGTTGCTCGGCACGCCTGCTCATAGCCAGTCGTACGCGAAAGCGGTACTCGACCCTGTTCATCCGCAGAAGCTTGTATCGCAGCGGGCTGGCCGGCATCTGGGCCTTCAACAGAAAGATCCTGTCGGTGTCTTCCGGAAGTTTCCCGTAGAGTTCACCGAACCTGGGATTCCAATCGGCCTCAACCTTCCGCTGTTCTTCTATCTCCCTGTTTACATGTCGCTTCAGGTCACCTTCTGGACTCGTGTCACGATTGCCAACTGAAAAGGGCAGCTTCTTGCTGTTCGAGGGAAGTCGTGTCTCCACGCCAAGGGACTTGAGCGTTGTTACCGCCGTCTTCAGAGATTCCCTGCTCTGCATGTACTCGCCATATGTCTTCCACGCGTCTGCCGCGTCGCCCTTGCCGGGCTCAACGTCCATCGTGAGGGCTTTTGAAAGCAGGGCGGGATCGTCAATGGTGATCTCATCCTTCGGCAATACCTCGAGGTTTTCATCCCCGGTATCTCTTGCAGCAGCAGTCTTCGCGACTGCTGCTTCATCTTCCGCACGTTCTGCTGCCAGGCACACATGGCTGCATCCGAGCGCCAGAACAACAAAGACCCAAATCCACTTCCCTGCTCTCATGTCCCATCCCCCCTGAACTTCATTCCACCACTACTTTGCCTCTACAGCATACCCAACCGGCTGAGTCAGGATTACTTCCTGGTCCGGCCGCAGATTCATGACCTTGTGCAATTCAGGCTTGTTCACCATTCCAAGGACCACTGTGGCCAGGCCCTCCGATGCGCAGAACAGGTAGACGTTCTGACTTATGAACCCGGTATCGACGCCGGAGTAGAATGCCTTGTCGGCATCCTCCGCGCCTTTCATCCTGGCCCTGTCAGCAACATACACAAGGACTGCGGGCGCAACTGCGACGAACTCCTGCAAGCCTGCATGTTTCCGTATGTCCTGCGGTGCCACGGGATTGAGCGCGTGGTTCCTGGCATCATAGAGGAACAGGCCATTCGTCAAGGCCACGTATACGTCTATCTCCTGCCAGTTCACGGCAGATGGAGCTGTTCGCTTACCCGAGTCCGCGCGATTCACGCCGGAAGCGGCCCAGAGGAGATTTGCCAGCACCTGATCAGGAAGAGCTTTTGCGGCGAACTCGCGCGACGACGCACGCTGCTTCAGCGCCTGCATAAGGGGCTTCCCGCCCTTCACATCGGCTTCCGCCAGCTTGATCGGCTTCATCTCGTCGCCGGAAGAACTTCCGGCCGAGAAAGCAAGAACGCAGGCAGACAGTACCGCACCAATAGAATGGATCTGCTTCTTCATTACAGGCCGTGCATCGTAGATTTCGCTGCGGCCGCTAGCAAGAAGGAAAGAATGCTTATCGTGGGCCGGGCGCCTATCTGTCTTCCAGGCGGAACCGGACGCCAAAGGCCAGCGTGCGCGCCTTGCTCCCTTCGGGTTCGGGAGGGAACCTGCATGACCGGAATGCTTCAGCAGCTGCCCGGTCCAGGGACTTGTAGCCGCTGGACTCAACAACACTCACCTCGTTGACTTCCCCGGCAGACCCCACCTGGACCCTCAGCCGCACCAGTCCCTCTTCGCCCCTCAGTCGCGAACCGCGCGGATATACCGGACGTACCCCGACTGACTCCGACGCTAACTCAGTCACGCCCTTATCCTCAAGATCCGCATCGACGGCCGAAACCGGCTTCTCCTTCGTCTCCGGATCATGCACGGGATCAACAAAGGCGACGGGTTCAGGACGCCCCACCTCGGGAATCTCCTCCGCTACAGCTTCCACCGGCGGCAGGATCGTGAGCGCAACGCTTGAATGGCCCAACTTGAACAGCTGCAGGCCCCCCACGGGCACAGACGGCCCCATCCTCGCAAGGGCCGCGTAGCCCGCGACATGGAGTCCCACGGAACACAGCATGGCAAGCCAGAGGTCCCGGCCGCGGTTCACTTGCGCGCCTCCCTCTCAACCTGGAAAGAGACGGACTCGACACCCCCCGACCGCAGGGCCGAGAGCAATTCAACAGCAGCGCGAAGATCCGATGCGCCATCACCACGGACAAGCACAGGCCTCGTCCCCACCGACATGCGTCGCCGCACTTCCGCGACAGCATCGCCGACAGGAAGCGGCCTGCCGTCAAGGGAAAGCGTGTTGTCGGATGCAATCACCAGCACCACCGGTCCCGGTTTCTCCGGCATCCCTTCCCCGCGTGGCAGGCTAACACGGACGCCGCGGTAGGCCGTCATCGTCACCGATGTGTAAATGAAGAACACTATGAGCAGGAAGACGACGTCTATCAGCGGAACCATTTCGATTCGCGCCCTGCGGTTTTCGTATCCTGTGGGAATGCGCATGAAATCACAGCGACAGGCTTGAACCCTTTCGCCAGGTCACTTCGAACCGTGTCGCTGCCTTCTCGAGCCTCCCGGCCTCCCTTTGAACACGGCCGGTGAAATAGTTGAAGAACGCCAGCGTCGGCAGCGCAATTGAAAGCCCGGCAGCCGTGGTGATCAGCGCCTCCGCGATACCGCCGCTTACGGCGCTGGGATCCTGGATATCGCCGGTGCCGAGCAACTCGAATGCCCCTATGATGCCGGTTACAGTTCCGAGTATGCCAAGAAGCGGAGCCATCGTTATTATCGTATCCAGGATCAGCATGCCGCCCTTCATACGATCGACTTCCTCAGTGGCCCTGACTTCAATGGCCTCCGAGAGCCCGTGTTCCCTGTGGCCCAGCCCATACACGAGCACCCGGACAACATGATCCCTGTTCCCGTCCCCTGTCTGGATTGCACCCTCTGCGTTCCCTTTTTCCGTTTCGAGAAAGACCTTCTCGACGGTTTCGTCGTCCCGCCACCAGTCGACCCGCCACCAGAAGACCATCCGTTCGATGACTATCGCCAATGCCACGATGGAACAGAGGAGCAGCGGCCACATCACCGGTCCGCCCTTTACAAAGATACTTGTCACAAAATCCACGTATTCCTCCCCCCGCGCTACCAGTCGTGTCCCCTGTCCTTGATCGTCATCGTATGTTCATCGCCACCCGTATCAGCGCAGTGGCGGGCCACGTTCAGGAGCACGGCAACACTTGCGAGCGACACCAGCAGGCTCGATCCGCCGTAGCTTATGAACGGCAGCGGCAGGCCTTTTGTCGGAAGGCATCCCGTCACAACGCCCACGTTGATTGCGGCCTGGAGCACGATCATCACGGTAAGCCCGAACGCCAGGTACCGCCCGAAAGGATCGGGTGCTTTCATGCTGATGGCAATTCCACATATCAGTATCCCGACGAAAAGCACGATGACACCCATCGTGGCAATGAAACCAAGCTCTTCCCCGACGATCGCCAGGATGAAGTCCGTGTGTGCCTCGGGCAGGTACAACTGCTTCTGGATGCTGTTACCAAGGCCTACCCCCCACATGCCGCCGGCCATGAAAGCTAACTTGGACTGCATGACGTGGTAGGTGGCAGCCGGGTACTTGTCCGGCCAGAGAAAGGCAAGGACGCGGATCAGGCGCACCGGATCCTGGAGCACCATGAGCACTATCCCGCCCACGCCCAGGCCTGCCAGTCCGAAGACATAACTCAGCCTGGCGCCACCCACGCAGAGGATAGCAATGCCTGTCATGAACGTGAGCACCGTTGTTCCAAAATCAGGTTCCATCAGGATCAGGACAGACACGGTTCCAAGCCCGCAGAGGGGCAGCAGAAAGCCTTCCTTCCATCGATTTGCCCGGCGCCCCATCCGCGCCATCCAGAGCGACATCGCCACGACGACGGCAAACTTTGCTATTTCCGACGGTTGAATATTGACTATCCCGAGGTTGAGCCAGCGGTAACTGCCATTGATCCGGTGCCGGAACGGCGGAACGACCACAACCACAAGAAGAACGACCGCAACCACGGCCATCGGATACCCGACTTTCTGCCACCAGTGGTAGTCAAAGCGGTAAAGGATGAACGCGGCAAGGATGGAGAACGCAAGCCATGTGGCCTGCCTCTTGAGGAAGAACTGGGGATCCTGGAAACTGGCTTCGCCCCTGACGCTGCTCGTGCTCGCAAGCATCACAATCCCCAGGGAAAGCAATGCCAACACGATCGCAGTCAGAGTGCTGGAAACTCGCCGCATTCCTACTCGGAGACCGGGATCTTGAGCTTCTGCCCCGGCTTGAGGTTCGTGTCCTTCAGGTTGTTGAGTGCCTTGAGGCTCTCCACATCAACACCCCAGAGCATCGAAACGGAGTAAATGTCTTCATTGCCCTCAACGACATGCGTACGACCGGAATCCTTCGGACCGGTTGATGCGTCCACAGCAGGCGGGGCCTGGATGACAGCGCTCTTCTCAGGCACCGCAGGAGGAACTGTGACTGCTGCAGCTTTCGGCTTGGGTTCCTTTGTCTCCGCAGGGACAGGAGATTCCAACAGCGCGGCAGCAACACCTCCATCACCGGGTATCGTCAGCTTCTGGCCGACGCGTATGCGGTCGCTACTCAGGTTGTTGGCCTTCATGAGGTCAGCCGTCTTCACGTGGTACGAGGCCGCGATCTTGGAGAGCATCTCGCCCTTCTTGACAACGTGAACATTCCCACCGGAAACGGCGCCTCCGCCCGTTTCAACACTGCTCTTCACTGCCGGCGCCGGCTTACGCACCTCAACCGGCTTGGAAGCCTTCAAATCCACCTTGCCGGGCAACAGGATCTTCATGCCGGTACGGACCTTGCTGACGTCCTGGATGCCGTTCAAAGAGGCTATTTCAGAAACCCTCAACCCGTACCTGGCTGCTATGAGCGACAGGCTGTCTCCCGACTGGATCGTGTACTCGGTGACATCGGCTGATGCAACGGCCTGAACTTCCTTGGAAGTCGAGAGGTTCACCGGTGAACGGTTGGGAAGCGGAACTTCCCTTGTGATCTCAGCCGGAGGAAGCTTGGGTTCGGGCGGAGGAGCCTCGTTACCGGCTCTCAGGGTCCCGCCACAACCCTGGTTGAGTATGACCGAGCCAACTGCCAGACAATGCACTACCACTACCGCACCGATAACCAAGGGCGCCTTCATACCTGTTTCTCCTCGTTCTTTAGAGCACCTACCAGCTTTACAAACTGATTACCTCGTTCAGCATAACCAGAAAACTGATCGAAACTGGCACATCCTGGCGATAACAACACCGTGTCACCAGCTTCCGCCTCCCGGAATGCCGTTGTTACAGCCCGTTCCAGTTGGCCGCATTCAATACAACGTACAGCACCGGCCCAGGCGGTTTCAAGCAGTTTCGCATCCCGGCCGATAAGGTAGACCGCACGAACGCGCTTTGCCAGTGTATCCTTCCACCGATCGACGCCGTTCTCCTTGAGCATGCCGCCTGCGATAAGGCGCACGCGCCCCGGGGTCATGGTGACACCGGCAGCAAGGGCGGCAAGGTTGGTCGCCTTTGAATCGTCAACAAACCGTATTTCATTCAGGTATGCCACTTCCTGCATGCGGTGCGGCAGGGGCTCGAAACACCTGATCACACGGCCAACGGTATTTGCATCAATCCCAAGGAACTCGGCAACGCCCACGGCCGCCGCTGCAGCAAGGCCCGTGACAGCGTTGTCAAAGCAAGTACCCTCAACGCTGCAGCACCGGCTTCCATCGCGCCCCTTCACCACCCATCCTCCCGCATAGCGATAGTCCGCCGGCGCATCGACCCCGAAAGACACCCACCGTTCAGGTTTTGCCCCGTACTGCTTCACGGCCTTCATGCACTCCCCTAGCACAAACGCGGCGTCTCCGTTTCCCATTTTCGTAAAGAGACGGGCCTTGAGGCGGGAATAGGCATCCATGCTGCCGTGACGATCAAGATGGTCAGGCTGGATATTGAGAAGGACGCCGACCCTCGGGCGGAAGGTCCGTGCCCGTTCAAGCTGGAAAGAACTGACCTCGGCAACCGCGTAGTCAAGTCCGCGTGACCTGGCAGCGATCGTGGTCAGTGGCGTGCCGTAGTTGCCGCCGGCTTCCACGCGTTTTCCGGCAGCAGCCAGTATGTCGTACAGGAGTTTCACGAGCGTACTCTTGCCCTTCGAACCGGTGACTGCGATGACCGGACACGCGGTATGGCACCAGCCCAGTTCGAGTTCCGATACAACCTGTATTCCGGACTTTTCCAATGCCGTGACCCAGGGCGATTCCACGGGCACCCCGGGGCTGACTACGGCTTCCTTGATACCGTCGATGATATCCGAGGGAAGCCCGCCGAGCGGCAATGCGGCGTCCACGGGACACCCGACCCTCACGTCGGCGCCAAGTGCCTTCAATGCCTCGGCCCTCCGGGCCACCTCGCCTTCCGCGGCGCTGTCGACAACACGCACCGCGTGGCCCTGCGCTATGAGCAGGCGTGCGGCCGAATCACCGCTCTGCCCGAGCCCGAGTACAAGCACCGTCCTTGCCGAAACCATTTGGCCCTTCCTTCCCCGTCACCGAAGTTTCAGAGTGAGTATCCCGAGCAGGCTGAACACGATCGAGAGAATCCAGAACCGTATCGTGACCTGCGTTTCGCTCCACTTGCGAAGCTCAAAATGGTGGTGTATCGGCGCCATTGCGAAAATCCGTTTTCCGCGCAGCTTGAAGGAGCCCACCTGGAGGATCACGCTCAGGGCCTCCATCACGAATACGCCGCCGACTATCATGAGGGCCAGTTCCTGCTTTATGAGGATAGCAACCATGGCAATTACGCCGCCGAGCGCAAGGCTGCCCGTATCCCCCATGAACACCTGTGCCGGATGACAATTGAACCACAGGAACCCGAGCGAGGAGCCAAGCAGGCATCCGCTGAGGACTGCCAGCTCTCCCCCGCCCCGGATGAACGGCACTTTCAGGTAGTCTGCGAACTGGTAGTGACCTGCAACATAGGACATCACGAGGTAGGAGAATGCAACGGTGCTGCAGCAGCCGATGGCCAGGCCGTCCAGTCCGTCCGTCAGGTTCACGGCATTGGTTGAACCGGCGATTATGAGGGTGATGAACAGGAACGCGGTGAACGCTCCCAGGCCGGCGATGATCGGGTCCTTGAAGAACGGAACCATCAGCTGACATGCGCGGTCATGTGTTTCAGGAAGCCAGAGCAGTACCCTGGTGATCATGAGCGACCAGAGTATCTGGAGCACGAACTTGATGCGTCCCTGCAACCCGCGCGAGTTCCGGCGCGTAAGCTTGAGATAGTCATCCCAGAAGCCGACGGCCCCCATGTAGCACATCGTTGCCATCGCCAGCCACACGTACACGTTCCGGAGGTTGCACCAGAGCAGTACGGAAATGAACAGGGTGCCTATTATCAGCAACCCGCCCATGGTCGGCGTGCCCTCCTTCTTGCCGTGAAGCTCGTAGAGCGGAGGCGCCTCTTCCTTCCGGACGTACTGCGAGATCTTCAGTTGCCGCAACTTGCCTATCAGCCATGGGCCCACCAGCAGGGTAAGAATGAATGCCGTTCCCGCGCCTGCAACTGAACGAAATGTTATGTACCTGAACACTCTCAGGACCGGTAGCCAGTCCTGCAGTTCCTGGAGTTCATACAACATGTTTACACGCCCTCTCTGGTTCTGCCGAAATCAACGCCTGCTCACGTCCCGCCTGTCCGACTCGTCCATTCCCCAGAGCATTGAGCAGTCCGGATCCCCGTTGCCTGTCCATCGTCTCTGCCCGGCAGGGGGCGTCACTTGTCCGGCAGTCGCAGCCGCCGCGACGGGATCCCTGCTCGGAACGATGGTCGGCAGGCTCCGCCCGGCGGGGTTGCCCCGGTCGGCCATCTGCTGCTCCCATGGCAGGTTCATGCAGCCTCCGAAATTCGCCGCCTGAAAATGTCAATGGCACGCTCAAGACGCTCACCGCGTGATGCCTTGAAGAACACCGCCCCGTCCCCGCGGATTCCATCCACAAGGGCTGCCGCGGCTTCTTCGACAGTGGCACAAGCGTGTATCCTGTCGGCCGGCATCCCTCCCGAACGCGCTCCTTCCGCCATCAAACCGGCTTCGGTTCCGACCACCACCAGTCCCCCCCACTCGTAACCTGCCGCGTACCGGCCGATTTCCCTGTGTTCGCGGTCCGACACATCGCCGAGCTCACGCATCCCGCCGAGTACGAGCCACTTCGACCCGTTCCACTTCCTGTCTGCAAATGTTTTTATGGCGGCCCGCATACTCATCGGGTTGGCGTTGTAGGCATCGTTCACCAGCCATATTCGACCGAGGCGTTCTTCCTGCCATCGCATTGGCAGCGGGACAAACCCGCGCAGGCCTTCGCGGATCTCCGACCATGGTATTTCCAGTTGCCGGGCGACAGCCACGGCAAGAAGAGCATTTGCCAGGTTGTGACTGCCCGGCACTCTGAGTTCCAGCTGCTCCTTCACGCCGGAGACCTCCTGGACCTCGAAAACCCCGGCATCGGGCCGCGCACATACCAGCTTGTAGTCTGGCTTCGCACCGGAACCCACCGTCACCACACGGGCCCTCACGCCTTCTCTCAGCTGCCCGTACCACTGGTCATCGCTGTTGAGGAATGCCCTGCCTTCTCCGGGCAGGCAGCAGAGCAGTTCCCGTTTCTCGCCAACTATGGCCTCCAGGCTGCCGAAGAACTCGATATGCACCGGCCCGATGTTGGTGACCACGCCCCATTCCGGCTCCAGCAGGCAGCACAGGGCCCTGATTTCCCCCGGGTGGTTCGACCCGATCTCAAAGACCCCGAAACGCGAATCGGCAGGCATGGAAAGCAGGCTCACGGGCAACCCGATATTGTTGTTGTAGTTGCCTTGTGTTTTGGCTGTCGGAGCCGTGCGCGCAAGAACCTGTGAAATCATTTCCTTCACTGTTGATTTCCCGGCGCTCCCGGTTACCGCTATGATCCTGGCACCGGCCTTGCGCCTGTAACACCGGCCGGCTTCCTGCAGGGCGGCCAGCGGATCCTTGACCCTCAGCAGCGGTGCCCCGGCCATATCACGGCCCGCCTGCCATCCGTTTCTGACCACCGCTCCGGCCGCGCCACGGGCCAGCGCATCCGCGACAAATGCATGCCCGTCAAACTGTTCTCCCTGCAGAGCGAAGTAGATCTCACCGCGCTGCACTGACCTGCTGTCCTTGCTGACACCCGCCAGCGGCCCGGCGGGAGCCATATCCCACTTCCCCCCGGTCCACTTCGCCATCTCATCTGCGGTATAGCGTGTCATGCCAGGCACTCCGCCACCACCAGCCTGTCATCGAAGGGCATCGTGGTATTGGCGAACTCCTGGAATGTCTCGTGTCCCTTTCCGGCAACCAGCACAACATCACCGGGGCGCGCCATCCCGACGGCCTTCCGGATGGCCTCCCTGCGATCGGGGACCACATCGTACGATGCATCCTTCGCGACGCCCTTCAGGATATCGTCGATGATCCGTGCCGGATCCTCCTTGCGGGGATTGTCAGAAGTTATGATCGAGTGGTCTGCGAGCCGTCCCGCGACAGCGCCCATGGCGGGTCGCTTGGTGGCATCCCTGTTGCCGCCACAGCCGAAGACAACCAGCAGGCGCTTTCTCGTTATCTCGCGAAGTGTGACGAGCACGTTCTCAAGCGCGTCATCGGTGTGGGCATAGTCGACGAATACCTGGAAATCCCTGTTGGTTGCCACTTCCTGCAGACGGCCCGGGACCGAGCCCATCCCCGGCACTGCAGCCGCAACCTGCTTGAGGTCAAGGCCGCCGGAGGCACAGGCCGCCACGGCGGCAAGCACGTTGCTCACGTTGAACCGCCCCATGAGCCTGCTGTTGATGACCGCCTCGCCCCACGGGCTCACGACACGGAACTGCGCACCATCTGCCCCGAGCCGGAGATCGACGGCCCTGACATCGGCGGCTTCACGGATGCCATACGTGATCACCGGCGCACCGGTGGTCATGCTCACAAGCTCGGCGCCGCGCGGGTCGTCCATGTTGATGACCCCGGTGGCCTTCTTGCGCCCTCTCCCCAGCTCTTTGAAGAGGATCGCCTTTGCGGCAAAATAGTTATCGCGGTTCAAGTGGTAGTCGAGATGATCGCGCGTCAGGTTTGTGAAGATGGCGCAGTCGTAGTCTATACCGATGATCCGCTTCTGGACCAGTGAGTGCGACGACACTTCCATCACGGCGTTGACGCAGCCCGCTGCCCGTATCTGGGCCAGCAGTGACTGCAGCAACGGCGCTTCCGGAGTGGTGCGCGATGCAGGTATGCTCCTGACGCCTATTTCGTACTCGACCGTTGTGATAAGGCCTGTGGGCTGGCCGGCTGACCGCAGGATATGCCGTATCAGGTAGGCCGTCGTCGTCTTGCCGTTCGTTCCCGTGATCCCGTACATCCTGAGCGAATCGGCGGGCGAATGATTGAAGGCGCAAGACAGTTCGGCAAGCGCGCGGTGCGCGTCCGGAACCCTGACGTAGCAGGCCTCCTTCTTCGGAACCAGGTTTGCTTCGCCGACAACGGCCACCGCGCCGCGTTCCAGGGCATCGTCGATGAAGGCGGCTCCATCGAGCTTGTCACCTCTTACCGCGACGTACAATGCACCGGGGCGGACCTGGCGCGAATCGCAGACAACCGCCGTGACATCACGGTTGCGACAGTCCACGACCGGGCCGCAGGACAGGGCCTTGAGAAGCGCTTCAAGCTTCATCGTAATGTTCATGGCTTGTCTCTGTCCGGGCCTCAGCGATCAAGAGAAGCTATGCTCTGTTTCTCAGAGAGCGGGCGCGCCGGCGGAATGTCCAGGTACCGCACCGTGAGGCCGGCGATCTTGCCGAAAACTGGAGCTGCCACAATGCCGCCGGTGTGGATTGGCTGGGGCTCATCAACGACGACGATGATTGCCACTTCCGGGTTGCCGGCGGGCAGGAACCCGACAAAAGAGGCCACGTGCGCTGTAGCGGAATAGCCGCCCGGGACCGGTTTCTGGGCGCTCCCGGTCTTGCCCGCTATTTCGTATCCTTCAACTGCCGCCCGACGCCCTGTCCCGCCTTCCTCGGTCACCCTCACGAGCAGGCGTTTCAACAAAGCAGCGGTCTCGGCCTTGATCGGGCGACCTATTATCTCGGGCTGCGGCTTGTATAGCACGGAACCGTCGCGAGTCAGAACGCGCGATGTCACGTAGGGCCGCATGAGGATGCCGTCGTTTGCTATCGCGGTGTAGACGGAAAGCATCTGGAGCGCCGTAACAGCAACGCCCTGCCCTATGGCAATCCGCGTTGCGCTGATGTTGGACCATTCCGAAACAGGGTGCAGGATCCCGGCCTCTTCGCCCGGCAGGTCGACGCCAAGCCGCTCGCCTATCTGGAAAGCCTTCAGGTACTTGTAGAAACGCTGGTTGCCAACCGTCAACGCCGTCTTGGCTGCCAGAATGTTGCTCGACTTCTTGATCCCGTCTGCGACGGTCAGCCTGTCATAGGGGTGGTAGTCGCGCAACACGCGGTGGTTGTACGTCCACGCACCGTTCTCGCAGTCTATCACCATGTTGGGGCTCACGGTGTGCTCGTTGAATGCCGCGGAGAACACGACCGCCTTGAACACCGAGCCGGGCTCATAGACGAGTCCGACTGCACGGTTGAGTTTGTGTATCTCGTCCGTCGTCGTGAACTCGTTCAAATCGAAACAGGGCCTGCTGGCCATGGCGAGGATCTCACCCGTCTTGACCCGCTGAACGATGGCGCACGCGCCACGGGCGCGGTACTCCGCCGTCACTTCATCCAGGCTCTTCTCGACGAAATGCTGGATGTTCTGGTCAAGGTTCAGGACGACATGCGAGCCCTCCAGCGCCGGGACGTACCGGTCACGCTTCCAGACCATTTCGCGGCGCAGTGCGTCAACACGGCCTTCGACAAGGCCCGGGCACCCGCGAAGATACTTGTCCGATGATTGCTCGACACCTGCGCTGCCCACGCCCTCGTGGTTCACAAATCCGAGTACGTGGCACATGAACGAACCATGGGGATAGTAGCGCACCGTGGCATCGCGGAAGAACACACCAGGGATATTGCGGTCACGCACGCGATCGGACACTTCCTCGGGGACAAACCTCTTGACCCAGGCAAATTCCCGCGTCGGCCTGTTCAGGCGAACAGCGACCTCATCGGCAGGCATGTCGAGTATCTCGGCAAGTGTCGACGTTGCCTCCACGAGTTCGTTGCTCCGGATGATCTTGAGCGGGTTCGCACAGACATCCTTCACCGGCAGGTTCATTGCAAGGATGTTGGCCTCGCCGCCACAGTCGTAGATTGTGCCGCGACCCGCCAGTATCTGCTTCTCCATCCGCCTGTTCTCATCGATCTCCCGGCATACCGACGCAGGGGTAATAAGATGCAAAAAGGCCAGGCGCGAGCCCAGCCCCGTCAGCGCCGCCATCAGCAGGACAGCGCCGAGAACAAACCGCCATTTGCCGGTCCACTCATTCATTCATGAGGGTCCTTTCGATCATGGCGTACTCGGGCTGGTCTTCTTCTTCATAGTGTGCCGGTGGAAGATCCGCCGCGCTGATCCGCACCACCTGCCTGTGGTCCGGGAGGACCATCTCGAGATTGCAGCGGGCAAGAGCTTTTTCTATCTCGATCGGCGATCTCATCCTTGACCACTTGAACTCCTCATGGGAAAATTGCTTTGCCAGCTCCGCCTTCTGCTTCTCGAGGACAGCGATATCGCGGCCAAGGCCCTCGCACCGGCACGTCAGCCACACGTAACCGAGCGAAAACGTCACAGCAAGAATCACCAGCCCCGCGAAGGGAACAGGCAGGGCGAATCCCTCGACATGCCGCTTTCTGTTTCTCCTGGACATTTTCTCGTCTCCATCCCGGGCATGCTCACCGGGTTGCTGTTATTCCTGTCCTTCGATACGCTCGACGACACGTAGCTTCGCCGAGCGGCACCGCGGGTTGATTTCCTGCTCCGCCCTGGACGGCGTCACCACGTGGCGCGTCACCAGGCGGACCACGGGCCTCTCTCCGACCCATCGGCGACCGCCCTGCTGGAGCGACTCCCACCTGCCCGCGTGCCTGCTGAAACAGTGTTTGACCAGCCTGTCTTCGAGGCTGTGGAACGTGATAACCGCCATCCGGCCGCCTGTCGCAAGGAGCCGCAGGCCGGCTTCCACACCGCGCTCGGCGCCATCAAGTTCCCCGTTCACCACGATGCGCAGGGCCTGGAACACGCGCGTCGCCGGGTGTATCCCGCTGCGCCGGCCTCCGACGCTGTCCTCGACAACTGCCGCAAGCCGGCCGGTCCGTGCGAACGGCTCCGTATTGCGCGCTGTCACAACGGCCCCTGCTATCCGCCTTGCCATGCGTTCCTCGCCGAAATCCCTGAAAACCCGCTCAAGTTCCTCAACCGGGAGTCCGTTTACCAGGTCTGCGGCAGTACGGCCGGAACTCCTGTCCATGCGCATGTCCAGCGGCCCGTCCTTCATGAAGCTGAAACCCCGTTCCGGGGTATCGAGCTGCTGCGAGGACACGCCCATGTCGAGAAGGACGCCGTCCAGCTGTTTCACGCCAGCGCCGGTTGCAAGCTCTTCCATGTCTTCGTACCGTCCGTGTATAAGCCTGACCTGCGGTCCGAACTCAGCCAGTCTCTCCCCTGCCCGCGCGATCGCCTCATCGTCACAGTCCAAACCGATCAGCTTTCCCGTCGGCCCTGTCCGTTTCAGGATCGCAGCGGCATGTCCGCCCCCGCCCACCGTTCCGTCCAGGTAGATGCCGCCCGCTGCCGGCTTGAGCAGTTCCACGACTTCTTCGAGCAGCACCGGTTGATGCATTTCGCGTCACGTCCGTTGTCTCGCATCACGCCGCTAGAAACCCACATACCGGGCAGCTTCCTGCATGCTGGACCGGTCCATTCCGCCGATTGCTTTCCATTGATCGGGGTTCCAGAGTTCAAATGAGTCAAAGGTTCCAACGAGTTCAATCTGGTCGACCAGCCCCGCGAAGCTCAGGAGTTCATCCTTGATGCGGATGCGGCCCTGCGAATCCCACGGCAGGAGTTCAGCCTGGGCCCCGAGTACGCGGGCAAACTGCCTGACCCGCGCATCCGAGAAGGAGTGCTGCCGCATCTTCTCCATGCGACGGAACATCTCCGATGCCTGGAACACACAGAGGCACTTCTGGTGAATATCCGGAAGCACGTAAAGGCCCTTGGTATCGGTGATCTGCGCGCGCCATTCGGACGGGATAGTGAGGCGGCGTTTCGGGTCCAGCGAGTGGCTGAAATTGCCGACAAAAATGCCGGCCTGTCCCTGAACGTTTTCACCACTACTGGTCATTCAAAACACTCCATGCCCTTTTGCGACATAGTTCACCACTTTGACCCACCAGTTGTCAACAGGAAATCTACAGATTTTTTGAGCTTATAACACGTTGATAGCGTATACTTTACGTATTACGCCAAAACCAAACAGAACCGGATGGCTACAGGCAGAACTCGGGCCTGCATCTTGCCCCACTCTGCAGTGGTCCGGACATGGGTATTGCGGCATACCCCTTACAGGCAGGAAAGGGTACGGAAATGATGAGTTGTCAGCTCGAAAGTCAGGGACGATACCGGGCCCTGCAACCTACTTCACCGTGGCGCCGCTTTGGACATCACCATCCACGGTAACGATCCGCAGGACGTCGCCACTCGAGGCGGCAAGCAACATGCCGTTTGACTCCACGCCTCGTATCTTCGCCGGCTTGAGGTTGGCGACAACAACTATCGTGCGTCCGACGAGTTCTTCAGGCTTGTACGACTTTGCGATGCCCGCGACGATCTGCCGTTGCTCCGGACCTACCTCGATCTGCAGCACAAGCAGTTTGTCCGCGCCCTCCACCCGCTGCGCGGTGATGACCTTGGCCGTCTTCAATTCAACTTTCTGGAAGTCGGTGTACTCGATGCGCGCGACACCCTCCACGGGCGCCGGTGCCGCAACAGCAGCAGGCTTGTCCAGGATCTTCGGGAACAGGATCCGTGACTCCCCGATCGGCGTGCCCGGAACAAGCCTGCCCCACTCGCGAAGCGAATCGAACTTAGGCTCACCAGTCCCCTCCCCCAGGGTCTGTCGCAGCTCGGTCATCTTTTCCGGCATTATCGGGTAGAACATTCCGCTCACGATCCTCAGGCATTCCGCCGCACAGTACAGGACTGTCTCCAGCTCCGCTTTGCGTCCCTCTTTTGCAAGGGTCCACGGCTGTGTCCGCTCAAGGTAACGGTTCGCTTCGCGCACGGCGTTTCCAAGACCGGCCACGCCCTGGTCCACACGCATCCTGTCCACCGCGTCCGCCATGCCCTGAGCAGCGGCCAGCGTTACGTCGCGCAGCTTGTTTTCCTCGGCGCCGGGCGTCCCCGGCGGCGGGATACGGCCGCCACATGCACTGGTGACCATCTTCATGACCCTGCTGAGCAGGTTGCCGAGATCGTTCGCGAGGTCGGCGTTGTAGCGACGCAGGAAGATGTCCTCAGTGAAACTGGCATCCTGCCCGAGCACCATCTCCGCAACCAGGAAGTACCTGAATGCGTCCACGCCGAACCGGTCCACGAAATCCATCGGATTGACAACATTGCCCAGGCTCTTGCTCATCTTCGTGTCACCGGACAACCACCACCCGTGGGCAAATACCGTCTCGGGCAGCGGCACCCCGATAGCCTTCAGCATCGTCGGCCAGTAGACCGTGTGCGTCGTCAGGATGTCCTTGCCGATGAGATGATACGTCGCCGGCCACCACGTCTTGAACTTCGTGTCGTCCGACAAGTACCCGACCGCGCTGATGTAGTTGACCAGTGCATCGAACCACACGTACGTGACGAAATCCTTGTCGAATGGAAGCTCGATACCCCAGCCCAGCCGGGACTTCGGCCTGGAGATGCACAAGTCCTGGAGTTTCTTTCGCAGGAACCCGAGCGTCTCGTTGCGCCTGAAATCCGGCTGGATGAAATCCGGATGGGTCTGGATGTAGTCCACCAGCCAATCCTGGTACTTGCCCATCCTGAAGAAATAGTTCTTCTCCCGGATCGGTTCCACTGCGCGCCCGCACCCCGGTTCCGGGCACTTCCCGTTCACCAGGTCACGCTCCATGAAGAACCTTTCGCACGTGACGCAATACCACCCGTCGTACTCGGCACAATAGATTTCGTCGCGGTCACGCAGGTCCTGTAATATCTTCTGCACCACCAGTTTATGGCGCGACTCGGTAGTTCTTATGAAGTCATCGTTCGTGATACCGAGCTTCCGCCACAGCTCCTGGAAACGGACTACCGTGCGATCTACGTGGACCTGCGAGTCGACGCCGGCTTTCTGTGCAGCCTGTTGCACTTTCTGGCCATGCTCGTCGGTGCCGGTGAGGAACCACGTGGGAATTCCCATCAACCTGTGATACCGCGCAAGCACATCGGCAAGGATGGTCGTGTACGCGTGGCCGATGTGCGGCTTGTCGTTCACGTAGTAGATTGGCGTCGTAACGTAGAATTTTCTTCCTGCCATGACTTCCCTCTCAATACCACAGGCAACCAAGTGCAGAATCGGAACAGGTTACGCGCCATCGTCCATGCGATCAAGCGCTTTGCTGGAACATCATTGCGTTTGTCACCGGATCGGAGTTTCAATGTGCGGCGTGCGTGCAACATCAGACAGCCTGTGCATCCGGCCAGCGGGAACGGCGGACAGGGACATCATCCGTACAATCACCTGCGACACTGCCGACTCCGGCAGGCCGGTGGAAAGCCTGTTCCCCGACCGCGAGTTTGCGGCGGATGTCCTCACGCGCTACTACACCGATTTCGAACCCGAGTCGGCCTGGATCGCCCTGTGGGAGAACGCGCCGGCCGGTTACATAATGGGGTGCCTCGCCCCTTCACGATGCGACCGCCTCATGCGCAGCCGCATCGTCCCTGTTGCGGTGGTCCGCATGATGCTGCGTGACCTCGTCTGTCTTCGTTCGGCCACACTGAAGGCTTTGTCTATAGCGTTTCGCAATCGCGGGGCCCTGCGTGCAAGAAACAACCTGCTTGCGAACCATGGCGTTCCGCACCTGCACATCAACCTCCTTGAGCCCTTCAGGGGCAAAGGCATAGGGTCTGCATTGCTGGACGTGTTCCTCCGGGCCTCTGTTGCCCGCGGGGCCACCGCCATGCGCGTCTCAGTGCGGGGCGACAATGCCCCGGCGGCGGGTTTCTTCAGGCGCATGGGTTTCATCGAGAACGGCAGCTACCCGATCTTCCTCCCACGCGGGAAAGCATGGTATGAAACAACGGGCCTGGTGCTCGAAAGGAAACTCCTCGCCGGAGCCAATGAACAACATTGATACGACATCCTGGCTCGGAATACTGGGCGCCGCATGGCTCGCGGCAGTCCCGTGCACTGCCCCTGCAGCGCATGCGGCGGCAGGTTTCAAGGGAGAACCCCTTGTACTGGAGTCGTCCGACCGCCTGCTCGTTCTCGCTCCGCACCCCGATGACGAAGTGCTGGGTTCGGGTGGGATCATCCAGGAGGCAGTTTCGAACGGGATTCCCATCCGCGTTGTCTTCCTCACATACGGGGACAACAACGAACTGTCATTCGCCGTCTACCGGCGCCATCCTGTCCTGGAGAAATCCGCGGTGCGCCGGATGGGCCTGCTCCGGCACGACGAAGCCGTCGCTTCGTGCGCAACGCTCGGGCTGGCGGCAACCAATATCGTGTTCCTCGGCTATCCCGATTTCGGAACCCTGGCAATCTGGAACGAACACTGGTCGCACCGGCCGGCCTACGAAAGCCTGCTACCACGCGCAAGCGCCGTGCCCTACACCAACGCCTACCACGCGGGTTCGCCGCACAAGGGGGAATCCGTCGTTCGGGACATAGAGGAAATAGCGCGCGATTTCCGCCCCACGAAGGTGTTTGTCTCGCATCCGGCCGACTACAACACTGACCAGCGCAAGAACCTACCTGGGCGGTGTCCCGCTTGACTGGGGTGCGTGGTACGTTCTCGACATCAGCCCTGCGGACACAGGCCGCTGAGCTTTCTTCTGGCAGAATATTCCCTGAACCCGGCCGCGGTCAGACCCATCAGGAATGCGTACAGCAGGACGATTTCAGCGTCTGCAAAGTTGTATTCAACGATCCCGTTCAGCATCAGCGCAAGCAGGGCGAAGAACAGTCCAAGCGCAAGCTTCGCTTCGCCGGCAGACCCGGCGGCCGACCTCAAACCAAGGGCATCAAGAAGCGCTTTCATCATCCAGGCTGCATACACCGCGAAACCCGCCCATCCCGTCTCCACGATAACCTGGAGGATGTTCGAATGCAGGTGAGTCTGGTTCATTTCCACGGCAGGCGCGATCTGGCGCATCCATTCATTCGTCAGCCCGCGCCAGCCGATTCCCCAGGGATGGTCCCTGATGATCACGGGCGCAATATCGCGCCACATCAGGAAACGCCCGCCATTGCCCTCCTGGAACTCGCCCTGCAGCGCGAGGATACGGTCCAGCACAGGCGGAAGGCACAACACAACCGTGCCGGCCAGGAGAAGCAGCAGGAACCCCCTGATGCTCATCCCCCTCGTTGCCAACAACCCGCCACACAGCACTGCGCATATCCACGATCCACGCTTGAAACTCAGGACGAGCGCAACAAGGCAGGCGCCAAGCACAATGACCGGGAAGCTCGCGCTTCGATCCTCCTGCTTCCTCTGCAGGACCCATGCAAGCGCAATGATAACACCAACCATCAAACGCTGCCCATCTGTCATGGAACCGGAACAGACCAGTGCCCCGATGAAACTGTCTGTTGCCCCGGACTGGTATATCCTGGTGGCAGTCCAGGGCTGTGCCGTGAACTGGCGCAGGGCCAGGACAAGCATCCCGGCCACCATGCACTTGATGAGCACATCGCGTCGCCTGGCTGAACCTGCAAGCGTGGCTGATAGCGGCACGATGAACCACCATACTAGTTTCCACATGCGGGGCAGGCCGATTTCCGGGTGCATGCCATGGCATGTGGCAAAGAGGGCAAACAGTGCGAACACCGTGGCAAGAATCGCTGTCGCTGGGAAGGCAATCCGACTGCCTGTCCTTGCCGAATGAACAACCAGCAGAACGAGGCTGATTGCTGCCGCGGCACGCGCCGCGGGCATGGAGAACGACGCCAGGAATGCAGATGCCGCCAGCGCAATGTACGCGGCATACTCACAAGTGCCGGCGGAGCCAAGGTAGCCGCGACTGAATAAACGCGACAGCCGGCGAAACGTGCCGGCCGTGTCAGGAACACTGCTGTTTGCCTCGCAGTTCATCGCGAACACGGAAGCAGACATTACTTCCTGTCCGTCCGTTCAGCAAGAAGAAGACTTCGCTGGACAGGCAGGGAATCGACCGACTATCCTCGCGTGCGTTGCCGGGAGGAAGAGATGCTGCAGACACAGGTTTTCACCAAGGTTCGCAAGCACGTGTCGCGCATGGGCGCATTGGTCCTGTTTACCCTCGTCCTGGCCTCAGAAAGTGGATGGAAGGATGCCCCGGTCTGGGGTGATGTCTTCTACTGCTGTGGCGTCGTCCTGATCGGAGTCGCCGTTGCCGGGCGTGTCTGGTGCTCGCTCCACATAACCGGCTTCAAGGCGTTGGCGCTGATCACCACCGGCCCCTACTCGACATCCCGTAATCCGCTGTATTTCTTCAGCCTTCTGGGTGCCGTCGGCGTGGGACTTGTGACCAGGACCTTGCTGATGCCTGCCCTCATAGCCGTGCTTTTTGCCGCGATCTACATACCCGTTATCCGCGAGGAAGAAGCCGAGCTCACGGAGAGACACGGAACGGCGTATGCGGACTATCGAAAACGAGTGCCTGTGTTCCTGCCGTCATTTCGCCTGTTGCAGGAACCTGCCGCGTGCCAGGTGAACACGCGGGGATTCCGCAAGCGGTTGTGGGATTCGATCTGGTTCATATGGGCACTGGTATTCCTCGACATCGTGGGAACACTGCATGGTACCGGGGCCCTGCCCGTCCTGTTCCGAATCCGGTGACGGCAACCGGAACAGCCGGGTGGAACTGCGATTCAGGTGGTTGCCTCGATCGGCAGGACAAAAGCTTTCACACCTTCGCCGCCGAGGGTCTTCCTTAAACCCCGGATAGTATCCAGCATGCGGGCAGCAACGTCCTCTGGAACAACCGCCAACAGCACGTTGTTAAGGCCCGGCCAGGTATCGTCGCCCTGGTGAATGCCGGATGTCTTACCCCTCCCGTATGCCTGCACGAACTTCGTGTAATTCACCATTCCGGCGGCCGACAACGCTTCCATCACGTCATCGTCTATGGCCTCGTTACAGGCCACTATGACCATCTTCATGCTCATGACTGCCCCCCCCGCGGATGCGGCCTGCGTGCGGCCGCGTTTGCGGTGCTCCTCAAACAGCGAATACAACGAGGGCACAAACAACAGGGTGATAAGGGTTGACATCATCAACCCGCTTATCATGGTGATGCCCATAGGCTGCCATATCTCCGCGCCCTGCCCACGGGAGATTGCCAGCGGCAGGAACCCGGCCATTGTCGTGAGCGTCGTCATCAGCACGGGGCGGAGCCGGTCCTTACCTCCAGTGGTGATCGCCTCATGAACCGGCACCCCCCTGGCCCGCAGCATATTGATGTAGCTGATCAGCACTATGGCGTTGTTGACGACAATTCCCATGAGCATCACGATGGCAAGGTATGTGACAACGCTGAGCGTGCTGTGGGTGACAACAAAACCGACAATAACGCCGGTGAAGGTGAACGGAACCGCCAGCATCACGATGAACGGGTCAACAAGAGACTCGAACTGCGCCGCCATGACCATGTAGACAAGCGCGAGGCCCAGCAGGAGCAGCAACGTCAGGTCCGCAAATGCTTTCGACTGCTCTTCCGCTTCGCCGCCGACATTGACAGCAACCGTCGACGGAAGCGTCATCTTTCCGATCTCGCGCTGCAAATCGGCAAAAATCTCGCCGGATGAACGCTTGTATGCGTTACATTCCACGCGCACGATCCGCTCGCGGTTCTGCCGCTCGATGCTCACCGGTCCCGTCGTCTCACCGATCTCGGCAAAACTGTCAAGCCGGACCTGGCGACCCGTATACGGCGAGATTATCATGATATTCCGCAGGTCTTCCGGCTCGGCGCGGGACTCTTCCGTGAAACGCACATTGATGTCGTACGACTGCCCGCCCTCGCGGTAACGGCTCGCAACGGTGCCGGTGATGGCGGCGCTCAGCGTGTCGGCAATCGTCTTGATGTTCAATCCAAGCGCCGCCGCCTTCTCGCGGTTCACGTGTACCATGAACTCCGGCCGGCGCATATCGCGCGACACACTCACATCCACGGTTCCCGGCACGTGTTCCATAATCGTCTTCAGGTGCTCGGCTACCTCGTCGGTCTCTTCAAAGGAATTTCCTCTCACCTCCAGCGAAATCCCCTTCCCGCCGGTTCCAAGGATCATGCGCCCCATCGGGTTGCCTGCGAACACATCTGTTTTGATCACACCGGGCAGTGTCCTGATCTTCGCCCTGATAGCCTGGGCGATGTCGCGCGAAGACCGTTTCCGTTCACCCTTCGACACAAGTTTTGCACGAACCGTAAGTATGTGGGATCCGGAAGCGCCGCCGAACCCGCCGCCACCGCCACTGCCTATACGTACGCTGGTAGTTATGGCCTCCGGCACGTCTTTCTTAAGGATCTCCTCAACAACCCTGGCGATCCTATCGGTTTCCTCGATCCGTGTCCCGACCGGCAACTGGGCCGTGACGTTCATGTCACCGGAATCTTCTTCCGGCATGAACTCGCTGCCCACAAAACGCGCAAGGAGAAGACTTGACGCAAACACTGCGATCGCCCCGATGACCACCGTCTTCCGGTGTCCAAGCGTCCAGCCCAGCAGGTTTGCATAGCCACGTTCCAATGATTCGAACACCCGTGCCATCGGCCCGGACCATCTCTCCCCGATCCCCCCGCTGCCGGCTGTCTGTTTCCGAAGCCACCGGGAACAGAGCATCGGGGTAAATGTCACGGCGGTAAACAACGAGGCGATCAGCGTCATCGTGACGATTGCCGCCAGGTCGTTGAACATGATGCCAACTAATCCCGTCACGAACAGCAGCGGCAGGAACACCGCGATCGTCGTACCGGTCGAGGCGGCAATCGCCAGGAACATCTCGCGCGTTGCGAAGACGGCCGATTCCCGCGGACGCTGGCCGCGGTCCAGGTGGCGGATAACGTTGTCCACGACCACTATGGCGTTATCCACGACCATACCGATGGCGATGGTCAGTGATGTCAGGCTGATGACATTGATCGTCTTTCCGCTCAGGAAGAGGTAGATGAACGCCATCAGGAGTGAGAACGGTATCGTGAGCGCAATGATCACGCTGGGACGGAAGCGCCCCAGGAACAGCCACGTGACAATGATCACAAAGAGGCCCCCGGACCACAGGGCGGACCTGAGGGAAGCAATCGCCCTGAGGATATCCTGGGAACTGTCCATGATTACCCGCATGGTAACATCCGGTGGCAAAAGCTCCTGCAGTTCGGCCAGGCGCTTCTTCACGCTTTCTGCCACCTGCACAGTGTTCACGCCCGTCTGTTTCTGGATGAAGAACATCAAGCCCCGTCGACCGTTGATACGGACAACGTTCGTTACTTCCTTGAAGTCATCCTCTATGCGGGCGACGTCACGGAGGTATATCAGCCGGCCGTTCCGCCGGCCGAGGATGACAGAGTTGATCTCCTCCGGGGACTTGAACTCGCCGGGCAGACGGATCAGGTAGTCTGTCAGTCCGCTCTTGAGGTTGCCCAACGGCTGCGTGACATTCTCCACACCGAGGACCCCCGCCACTTCAAGGATCGAGAAGCCGTAACCCTCCAACCGCTGGCGATCCAGCCAGATATTGATCTGGCGCTCTAGTCCGCCGTTGACCTGGACCGTTCCCACCCCCGGGATCTGCCGCAACGGGTCCGCCACCCGCTGGTCAATCATGTCATAGAGATCGGGGTAGCTCTGGTCGGCCGTAACGCCCACGAACACAATCGGTATCATGGCCGTGTTGAACTTGAAAATAAATGGCTCGTCCATCTCATCGGGAATATCGGGAAGCATGCGCTTGGAACGATCGATCCGGTCGCGGATGTCGTTTGACGCTTCGTCAAGGTTCGTTCCCCATCGGAACTTGAGCGTGATGCGGGATGATCCCTGGTCAGATACGGACGTAATCTTCTCCAGGCCCGGTGTGCTGGCCAACTGGTTCTCGAGCGGTTCCGTGACACGGATTTCAACATCTTCCGGGCTGGCCCCAGGGTAGGCGGAGATAACGCTGATTGTCGCGGGTTCTATCTCGGGCATCATGTCAACGCCGAGCTGGGTGAGGCTGTAGAGCGACACCACGATGATCGCACAAAAGATCATCAGGTTCGTGATCGGCCGCTTTACTCCGAATTCCGGTAGATTCATCCTGTCACTCCCGCTTCGAAAAACAACCTCTTCTCAACTGCAACCGCCACACGAATAGCGGCGTCCAGTTTCGCGCTATCACCTGGCGCCATTGCCGTTTGCTTCCACCAGGACAGGAGCCCCGTCACGCAACCGCTGCTGTCCCATCACCACCACCATGTCACCGGGCGACAATCCTTCGAGCACTTCTAATTCCGATCCTTTGCGGATCCCGATCTTGACGGCAAGCAGCCGGGCAGTCTTCTCACGGACAACATACGTGGTCAGGTCTTCGCCGCGCCCGATGAGCGCCTCACGCGGCACTATGGTGGCCGCACGGTTTTCCTTAAGGACGATCTGTACCCGCGCGTACATCCCCGGCTTCAGGCGCGCGCCCGGGTTAGTCACCATGGCTTCTATCGGCGCGGTCCGCGTGTCAAGATCGACAACCGGACTGATCGTTGAAACTCGCCCCGTGAAAATCTGGTCAGGCCAGGCATCCACCGATACTTCTGCCAGCAGTTGTGTGCTGAGCAGCGAGAGATACTTCTCGGGAATATCCAGCTTCACACGGACCTGCTCAACGTTGACCACCAGTGCCACCGGCGTCTGGGGAGTCACCGCGGTGCCGATATCGACGTAGACACGCCCCACCAGTCCGGACAACGGTGCTTCGACCGGCGCGGGCTCGAACTTCAATCCCACCTCATCCCGGTCCACGAGCAGGATCGCTTCACCCTTGCGAACAGGCATCCCCTCCTCGACCCGCTTTTCACTGACCTTTCCGGGCACGCGGGAATACACTACCGCCTCGTCCAGGGCTTTGATATTGGCGGTATACATGAGTGTCTGCCGCATATCGCCGGTTCGCACCTGAGCGAGCCTCACCGGAACAGGTGCATCCGCGGAATTGCCGCGACCGGCGGCTCCCGAATCATCTTTCGAACAGGCAGGCAGCAGGGCAAGGACCATGAGTCCCGCAACACCCACGCCATATTTCGCAGAAGCACGTCGTATCCCGCATCGCGCGTTCATACTCATTCCTCCAGTACAATATTGTGGCGGGACAGCGTGGCGCCTTCCGCCTGGTCCACATTCACCAGTGCCGTCTGGTAGTCCGTGATCGCCTTCAAATGATCCGCTTCCGCGCCGGCAAGGCGTTCCTGGTACTCGATCAGGTCGTGCGTGCTCACCTGCCCGCCACGGTACCGCTCTTTCTGCGCCCTGTAATTCTCCGATTCCTTTTCGAAGGCAAGACGGGCCGCCTCTACCTGGCGGCGCTGGATATCCACTTCGCGCACGCGGTCGCGCACCTCAAGGACGATATTCTGCTCCAGCCGCTTGAGCTCCATCAACGCCTGTTCTTTCTCCATTTCCTTCTGATCGCGCCGGGCACTGTCAGGACTGCCCCACGGGATCGAAACGCGCACCCCGGCCATCCAGCCTTCCTGATCAGCGCTGATCCGGCTCAGCGCATCGGCCGAGTCAGCACCCATCCCGTTCAAGCCGTAGCTGCCCACAAGGTCGACCGCCGGGTAGGCGGCGTTGCGGGCGACGTCCAACTGGATGTCACGCAGGTCCATCTCCATGCGTTTTGCCTGGTAGTCAGGCCTGTTGCGGAACGCGTTCGCAAGACATAAGGAAAGTTCCACGCTCCGCACCTCGATGCCGGGCCGATCAAGCGGCTCAATCCGCGCGTTCCAGCAGACTGGGTCTTCAACAAGGTTCACCAGCAGTTTCAGCGCGTCCGACGCCTTCTCCACTGCCGATTCCGACGCGATAAGCGCTTTCTGACGCTGCGCAACGGCCGCCTCGGTCTCCAACAGGTCAACGGAACTGATCAGTCCCTTCGCATACCTCTCACGGTTGATCTTGAGGAGATCCTCCGCCCGCGTCAGCGCTGCGGACGCCAACGCGTGGATATCGCGCGAGTAACAGAATACGTAGTACCCGACCTGCGTCCTGCTGATTGCGTCAACTATCGACTTCACAACGTCCTGACGGGACATTTCCTGCCGGCGCGCCGCGATCACAATCTCCGCGCGGTTCACCGTCGTCCCCGCCCCGCGAAAGAGAGGCTGGGTAACAGTGATCCTTGGCGCGACGGTGAATGCCGGGTTCAGTGGCAGGCTCGCGGGCGACTTATCCACTTCCTGCCCCACCATCTCGACCGTATACCTTGTGCCCGGTGTCAGACGCCCGGAAATCCCGGCTTTCAGATCGGTTGTGTCCGTGACCGTGTTTGTCTCGCCACCACCGGGAAGCGGTATGGCCAGGCTGTTTGCGCTGACTGTTGCCTCGGCCGACAGCGCAGGATGGAATGCGCCCTTCGCCGCTTCAACATCCTTGCCGCGGATCAGCGGATCAAGTCGACGGATCGCGACATCCGGATTCCGCTTGAGGGTCCAGGCAATGCAATCGACAAGACCGATCTTGAGGACAACATTCGTCCCGGCAGAGGCGATAGCCTTGTCCTTGTCGAGGCCGCCGGGCACAATCTGCCCCTGGCCGAACACGGATGCCGTCGCCAGGCCGGCAACCAGACAAAAGCCCAGCTGCAATCTCATATCACTCGCCCCTTCTCGCCGTCTCCGTCGGCCTCGCCCTGCGCCTGCGCAGAAGCGGCCACCTTTTCAAGAATCTTGAGATATGTCCGCCGTTCGCCGGCGCTTACATGGCCGAACGCGCGCTTGACCATGCGCTTACGGGCTTCCCGGAGCCCGTGGAGGAACTCTTCGCCTTTCGCGGTTATTTCAGCGAGAACGGCCCGGCGGTCCACATCACTGTTGAATCGACGCACGAAGCCCAGCTCAACGAGCCTGTCCATCCACCCCGTCAAAGTCGACCCTTTCATGTTCAGCGCCGCCGCAATGTCATGCATCCGGCATCCCTGCCGGCCCGCGAGGTAAAGAAGAACATGCAGCTGCGGGATAGCTATGATCCCCCGATTCAGGTAATCGCCCTCGCGACTGATCTCGCGCCGCACAAGTGACAGCATGAGATCGCACAACCTCCCGGCGAAGCCATCGAGCGAGTCGCCTCCGCCTGCCCCGCGTTTCATATGTTTCATATCGCGAAATATACGAATTCCGAAATATCATGCAAGCACAAACTCTCCCTTGCCTTTTCGCTCTCCGGCCTGCCGATCCCGCATTGAGCCGGTTCTCACGGCCCGACGGTTGCCTTTGTCGGGCTCTTCTGTTAATGTTTGCCCAGTGACGCTACATGCGCCGTGCAGTAGCCGGGGAGGTCCGCCATGCAGAAACAGAGACACCTCGAGAGACGGGAAACACTTGCGTATTGGCCGGCTACCGACACCGGGAAAGGCGAATCCGTCGGCCTGGTGACCGATCTGACAGAGGAAGGCATCCATCTGCACAGCAAGCACGGCTTTCTCAAGGGACAGACGCTCACGATACGAATAGCTGTCGATGCCCTTTTGGCTGGAACAGACCACATTTCGCTGCATGAAACATGAATTCCCGCGAACGGACACTCACGGCGCTTGAACACCGGGCCGGTGACAGGATCCCGGTGGATTTCTGGGCTACTTGCTCGGTGATCCGGCAGCTGGAACAGCACCGGGGCAAACCCCATCCTACATTCCTCGATGACTATGGCGTGGACCTCCGCTACATCGAGGGACCTGTCTACACCGGGCCGGTTCTTCCGCCGGGTACGGACATATGGGGTGTTGAACGCGCCGCCGTCGCGGTGGGCTCACCCGGACAATCGGAATCCTACAGCGAAGCGAGAGAAGCGCCACTGGCCGGCGCCGAAACGCCCGTGGACATCGAATCCTACACGCACTGGCCGGATCCGGACATGTTCGACTACGGTGTTGTCGAGCAGCAGTGCGATGCCATCCTGAAAGAGAACCGCGTTGTCGTGTTCATGGGCGACCGCCTGAACCGCATAGCCCAGCTCAAGCCTGCCATGTACCTGCGCGGCACCGAGAACATATTCATCGACCTGGCAGCGCGGCAGGACATGGCCGCGACAATCTTCAGAAAGATCACCGATTTCTACCTGTCTTATCTCGAACGGATACTGAAGGCAGCCAGGGGCAAGATTGACATCGTACTGACCGGCGATGACTTCGGGGCACAGGAAGGACTCCTCACAAGCGCCGGCATGTGGCGGGAATTCATCAGGCCCGGTTTCTCCAGCTATGTCGCCCTGGTAAAGCGCCACAGGGCGATGGCCATGCACCACACGTGCGGGTCGGTGGTCGATATTATCCCCGACATGATCGATTGCGGGCTGGATATCCTGCAGTCCATCCAGCCCGAAGCCCGGGGAATGTCGCTGGCTGTGCTCAAGAAGAGATTCGGGAAGCATCTCAGCTTCCAGGGTGGCGTCTCCATCCAGAAGACCATGCCGTACGGCTCCCCTGCCGACATCAGGAACGAGGTCAGGAATCTCGCCCGGGCAGCCGGACCGGATGGAGGCTACATCTTCTGCACTTCCCATAACATCCAGGCCGACACGCCGATCGCGAACGTGATCACGTTGATGGATGCCTACATGGAGTATGGGGCATATGGCCGTGGCAATTGACTTTACCACCTGCCTCTCCTCAAGTAGTCTCCCATGTCAATTCAACAGGGGGTACCGTGAAACTGAAAAAACACATCTGGATATCGGCTGCGGCCGTCTTCCTACTGTTACTGATCAATGTCCACGGCACGGAGATCCATGAAGCCGTCATAGCGGGCGACCTGGACAGGACCGTGCAGGCAATCGAAAGAAATTCCCCGGCGATAGACCAGGCCGATGCGAACGGAAAAACGGCTCTGCACATTGCCGTGGAGAAGGGCAACACCGCCCTGGCAGACTTGTTGCTCACAAAGGGAGCGGACCCGGCAATGAAGGACCGGGCCGGGAAGACGCCGCTGCGCCTGGCGATCGATGCCAACTCAGATGCATGTGTGGCAGTTCTCGTCGGGAAGACATCCGCTGGGTACGTGGACGCACTGCTCGACACGCGCCAGCAGGAAGGCCAGGCAGCCCTCAAGGACGGAACGCTGGCCAGGGCAAACACCATGCTCGGGCGCCTGGTAAGGATCGATCCCGCCGGCGAAGGCGTCAATTTCGCATATGGCATTTCCTGGCTCTCGCTCGGCGATCCGGCCCCGGCCGGCGTCGCATTCGAGCGCCTGCTCCAGATCAATCCTTCTAACCACAGGGCAAGGGCCGAGCTTGCGCGGGCCCGAATCGCGGCAAGACGGTATGCCGAGGCAAAAGAGGAACTGGAGAAGGTCCTTGCAGCCGACCTCCCGCCAGGGGTCAAGGAAAGCGTGGAAGCCTGCCTAAGAGACGTAAAGAACCACACTGAGAGGTCTGTCTTCTCCGGCATCGTTGAACTCGGCCTTCTCTATGACAGCAACGTCAACATGGGCCCGGACTCGGACATGGTCCACATATCGCCGGTCACGATCTTCGGAACCACCATATCGGAGCTGCAGGTGCTGGATGGGTCAAAGCCCACAGATACGGCGGGCTTCTTCGCCTCGGCAACCGCAAGGACATCATATGACATCGGCGAAGCCGGCAATTGGCTCCTGCTGGCCGATGCCTCGGCGTACCGCAACTGGCTGGAAGAAGATGACTTTGAGACGGAAAACATACAGGCGGGTGCAGGCGTCAAAACAGTTCTCGAGAGGGGTTACCTCTCCGTGCCCTATCGCATGCGTTACATCGGGTATTCAGGGTCTCCCCTTGCCTGGATCCATGGCCTGTACCCGGCATTCGCCTACGCCCCGGAAGGAATGAACGGGTTGTCGCTGACAACACTTGCGTCCGCCGAACTCTGGGATTTCGACCAGTACTCGGCCCGGGACGGCTACTACCTGTCAATCGGCGAAGTGGTAAGAAAGGCGTTGGCCGGCGGGAAACGAAGCGTCTACGGCGGCGCCGAACTCCAGTTCAACGACGCGGATTCCAGGGTGTACGAGTACGGCGGCATCGGACTCATGGCCGGGGTTGAGGCCATACTGCCTCACAGGATCAGTGCCGTGGTTGAAACAAGGTACTTCAGCAGGAGCTACGCGGAGAAGGAACCGCTCGCGCCGGAGAAGAGAAGGGACGGCCAGTTCATCGTCTCAGCCGCCATCATGCATCGCGTGTCCGACCGCGTCACAGTCAGCCTGCGACACAACCTGGTCGAGAACAACTCTACTTTTGAGCTCTACGAATACACCCGAAACATAACCACGCTGAGTACAAGCGCCGCATTCTGAGGACAACAAACATGAAGACACTTCATCTGCTCCAGGCAATGGCAATACTACTGGCTGCTTCCACTGCTTACGCCGCCGACCCGGTCGGTACGGTCGTAAGGATAACCGGCAGGGCAACAGCCACGGCCCCGGACAATACCTCGCGAAACCTGGAACTCAAGTCACCGGTCATGCAGAAGGACAGGATCAAGACAGAGGCAGGGTCTTCCCTGCAGATAATGTTTGTGGACGACTCCGTCATCTCCCAGGGCGAGAGCAGCGAGATGACAATTGATGAATACGTCTACAATCCGGCAAAGAAGGAAGACAACAGGTGTACACTGAACATCGCAAAGGGTTTCTTCCGGGCTGTCACTGCAAAAATAACTGAACTCAATCCCGAGAAGTTCAACATAAAGACAAAGCTTGCGGTTATAGGAGTGAGGGGTTGCGAGATCGGCATCACGGTCAGCGAACACGACGCGAATGTGTACATACTCAGCCTCCCCGACGGAAAGAGCATCATTGTCACACTCACCCCTGGAACGGGCGCATCGGCCGTCACCACGACCGGGACCGTCACGGGACAAGAGGCCATCGAGATCATAAAGGCAGGTGTGGTTGTCCAGATCAGGGACGACGGCACTACCTCCCAGCACGAAATATCCCTGCAGGAGGCAATTGACCTCATCCGCAAGGTTGAGGGTCCCGACGACCAGAACGACAGTTCCAACGGAGGCCAGGGCGGCAATGACCCCGACAACCGGGCAGCCGGTTTTGCCAATGACCAGAACAACGATGGCTCGCTCGACGAATCGGGAAATAGTACGTTCTCAGGCGTAACCCCGCCGGTTGATGACGACGACGACTCCTCCGGAGGGGGCGAAAAGTCCACCTACGGGTACACGCTCAAGGGAACCGGCACTGACTGGGAATGGGGAGTCTGGGGATATGCCGGCTTTACGCCTGACTCGGTTGAATTCAGCTCAAAGGTGATCATGCCGGACGCAACCGTTGCCGGACTCTTCGGAGCCGGCGGGTATATCCTGGCGCCCGGGGCGGGTCAGACCGCCGCTGCCATCGTCAACTACGGCGGCGTGAATTACTGCGTCGAAGGACCCTGCGAAATCTTTGTGAGCATCCCGCCCGGCACTCCTCCGGGTTCGTGGAGCGTCCTCACACCCTCGCCGCTTACGGACGGCGGGACAACGCTTCTTGGCCTGAGCCTGAGCGGGATCGTCCTGGGTTCCGGTCAGTTGTCGGGATCTGTGTCTGCCGGCAGCCTCACCGTTGATGGCACGACATTCGCGGCGGTGGACGGAGGAGGAAGCGCATCTGCAAACCTGACGGGTTCGGGAGCAGTGCCGACCGGGATCATAGGCGCCTATGACTGTACATTCGGAGGCGGCGCCGCAACGGTCAGCGGCGGATTCGGAGGAAACTGAGAGCAAATGCCTGCACAGGAAAAGTGGAATCTTGACCAATCAGATAGAAAGATCCTTCGGGAACTGGCAAAGCATAAACTCGAGATAGCTGATGATCCCGTCAACGTCGCAAGGCGGAAGGGATGGCTCGCGCTCCACGGCCTCAAACCCGCCCGTCCAATGGTCCTGGCGGAATGGGGCGGTGTGAGGGACAACAACAAGCCTTTCTCCCCCACCCTGCGCTGCAAGGAAGAATGGGCGCGCAATGTCGAGAACAGCCTGCTCACGGAAATATGGGCATTCGAATCGTTGAAGGATGACCATGTCGTAGAGCCCTTCATGAACGTCAACTGGTCCGTTGACTGTACCGACTACGGTGTACAGGCCAAGGTCCAGGAAGGCGACAACGACGGCGGGCTCGGCGCGCGACGTTGGGATCCTCCACTGCGAAACCTGCAGGCGGATTTCGCGCTTCTCAAACCGCGTTCTTTCAGCGTCAACAGGGTCAGGACCCTCGCATACAAGGCCCGCATGGAGGAAGTGTTTGACGGGATACTGCCGGTCCGCCTGCGCGGAGGGTACTGGTGGACCCTCGGCATGACGATCGAGGTCATATTCCTCATCGGCCTCGAGCAGCTGATGCTTTGCATGTACGACGACCCCAAAGGCCTGCACCGGCTGATGGCATTCATGCGCGACGAATACCTGAGGTACATCGATTGGCTGGGGCGGAAGGAACTTTTTAACGCCAACAATGAAAACGACTACATCGGCTCAGGCAGCATCGGCTATACACCGGACCTGCCCCAGCAGGACTGGAGGCCGGGCTTGGCGGTCCGCGCGAAGGACCAGTGGGTACTGCTCGAGAGCCAGGAAACGGTGGGCGTCGGACCGGAGCTGTTCGAGGAATTCATTTTCCAGTACCAGCAGCCGATTGCCGAAAGATTCGGGCTTCTCTACTACGGATGTTGCGAGCCGCTGCATACCCGGTGGAACGTTGTAAGCAGGTTCCGCAATCTCAGGGCGGCCTCGATCGCACCACTGTGCAAGCAGGAATTCATGGCGGAGGCCATGGGCAACAGGTACGTGTTCTCGCGCAAGCCCAACCCCACCCTCATCAGTACCGGCAAGTTCAGCAGGGATCTAATCCTCAAGGATCTGCACACGACAATCGACGTCTGCCGCCGGAATTCCTGCCCGCTCGAGATCATCATGAAGGACGTGCACACGTTGCACGAGGAACCAGATCGCCTTGCACGCTGGGTCGCGCTGGCACGCGAAGCGATCGAGAAATGGTGGTAGGCGGGCATCGGCAGAGCGGCCCGCCGCGCGAAAGCGCAGCTTGCTCAGGGTTAGAGCATATTAGGAAATGTCGTAACCGTCTCTGCGTTGTAGCCGCCCCGCTCTGTCGGGGCGAAGAACGACGCGGCGGCAGCTCGTGCTACGTAGCGAAGAAGCTTCGCTACTTCGCAGAGTAGCAAGCGCCGCGGCTACAGTATTTTTGAAAGCGGGCTAAGGTCTCACGCCAATCCCGAGCAGCGGCGAAATCCCGGACAGGAAGACACCGGCCACACAGGCTGTCAGCATGCAGGCAATAGTCGCCGCGATGAGCGCCTTGAACCCGAGCCGCGCCAGTTCGCCGGACCGGGACGGTGCGAGGGCCGCGATTCCACCGACGAAGATGGCTACCGACGCCACGTGCGCGAAACCGCACAAAGCGTAGGAGGCTATCACCGCCGACCTGGCATGCACAAAGGTGCCTTGCGACAACATGAGTGCCAGGTCACGGTAGCTCGCTACCTCCGTGCCGATCACGCGCTCGCCGAGAAGCCGCGCCACCGCCCCTATATCCTCCGGCTGAACTCCCATCAGAGCCGTGGGAATATAGAACACCCAGGCAAGCAGCCCGCTGAGCGACCAGTCCATATGCCAACCCATCATCATGTTAATCCTGGCGCCTGCGGAACAAAGGACCAGGTCAACCACGGCCATGAGCCCCAGCACCGCAAGAAGCAGGGCTATGATGCCGAAGATCAGACGCATGCCTGCCGTTGCCCCGTTGATGACAGCCTCGAAAAGGCTCTTGTCGCGTTCGCTCGCATCCTCCGGCACACGTCCCATGGTTACAGGCTCTCCCGTTTCCGGGACCATAACCTTGGCCATCACTATCGCCGCGGGGGCCGACAGCACCGAGGCAGATATCAGGTGCCCGGCAATTCCCCAGAAAGTGTCCTGCAGACAGTACGTGTAGAACGCGAGAACATTTGACGCCACGGTGGACATGCCGGCGGTCAACATCACGAACAGTTCGGACCTGGTCATCCTCTCGATGTATGGCCGCACCGTCGTGGCGGACTCTATGCCCACGAAGATATTGCTGGCGGCACACAGGGACTCCGCACCGGACACGCGCATCAGGCGGGCAAAGACCCACGAGAAACAGCGGATGATGAGAGGCATCACGCGCCAGTAGTAGAGGATAGCCATCAACGCGGAAAAGAAGACGATCGTCGGGAAAGCCTGGAAGGCGAGGAAGAAGCCGAGCGACGGCTCACCGGCCGGACTCACCCGGCCCGGCGGGATGGCGAGCGGACCGAACACGAAGTATGTTCCCTTCCCGGCACAGTCGAGGAGCCGCACGACTGCATCGTTCATGAACGCGAACACCTTCATGCCGAACGGCATCAGGAACAGGACC